>JAABUR0100000049.1_pt1 | contig 249051 bp, 220 predicted proteins | sample 5560091 | NCBI WGS metagenome assembly JAABUR01 (sample SAMN10711879, study PRJNA513375) | rock metagenome | isolation source: Antarctica rocks | place: Antarctica: Victoria Land, University Valley sud | reverse complement strand
AAAGGCAGCAGTACGCAGCCCGGTAGGTCGTTTTGTTGTTTGCATAAGGTTATTTTTTTGTTCATGCAAAACAAAGCCTCTTTAATCTTAAAGAGGCTTACTAACTACCGAAGGTTTAGTACAACAAGGGTTTGCCAAAATGGGGGTAGAAGTGCTGAATCGAGGATTTGGAATTAATGTACATTTGTACTGGTATTAACATTTGTGCTTTTAATTCCCCCACTTCGGCAAGCCGCAAAACGCAGCCTGGTCTCAAAATAATCAATAAGAAATCGGGAAACACATGTGAATAATATAACCATAAAGTGAGTCAGAGCATAACACGTAAACTGCCTGACAGCAAAGTAAATTTTACTTCTACAAAATGCCGATCTACGATGACGAATATTTTATGCTGCAGGCTCTAAGAGAAGCACAGGAAGCATATTTTGACGGTGAAGTGCCGGTGGGGGCCGTTGTAGCCATAAACAATAAAATAATTGCCCGGGCACATAATCAGGTCGAAAGATTAAATGATCCTACTGCTCACGCAGAAATACTTGCTATTACATCTGCCTGCAGTTTTTTAGGCGCCAAGTACTTACCTGATGCCACGTTGTATGTAAGTATCGAACCTTGCCACATGTGCGCAGGAGCAATATACTGGAGTAAAATAAAAAGAGTAGTATTTGGAGCTTTGGATGTAAAACAAGGCTATCATTTCTTTTGTGGTAATAAGAATCCTTTTCATCCCAAAACTGAAATAACACCGGGCGTGTTGGCAGAAGAGTCTGCCAAGCTGATTAAAGATTTTTTTAAAGACAGAAGATAATTTTTCCGCACACATTCTTATATTTAGTTAAATTTGTTGTTCTATATTTTAGATCAAAACCTCTTAAAACAAATAATTATGGCATTTACACTACCGCCACTGCCTTATGCACCCGATGCATTAGAGCCTTCTATTGATGCACAAACTATGCAAATTCACCACGATAAGCACCACCAGGCATACGTGGATAACCTTAATAAAGCAATAGCAGGAACTGAACATGAAAACAAAAGCCTCGAACAATTAGTTGCTTCAGCTGGCACTATATCGCCTGCCGTCCGCAACAATGGCGGCGGGCACTGGAATCATAGTTTCTTCTGGCAAATTCTTGCTCCCGGAACTTCGCAGAGCCCGGCCGGGGCTTTGGCAGAAGCAATCAACTCGACTTTTGGTTCCCTTGATGGTCTGAAAGAAAAAATAAACGCTGCCGGCGCGGCTCGTTTCGGCAGCGGATGGGCATGGCTTATATCAAAAAATGGCCAGCTTGAGGTTACTTCAACACCTAACCAGGACAATCCTTTGATGGATGTGGCAGAGGTAAAAGGCAAACCGGTTTTGGGTATTGATGTCTGGGAACATTCTTACTACCTTAAGTACCAAAACAGGAGACCGGAATACCTTGCCGCTGTCTGGAATGTGATCAACTGGAAAAAAGCTGCTGAAAATTTTGATGCGGCAAAATAATTTTTCTGATTAAATATGTATAATTTACAACCCTGGTAATTTTGCCGGGGTTTGTTTTAATTATTAAAAGATGAATAAATACAGTTTAATTACCCTAACTGCCGTCGCCATATTTTTTGCTTGCAATAGCGCGGCAAACAAAAAAGTCTTAATTATGGGTCGCGGCGCTATTGAAACTTCGGGAAATGACATAACTATAAAAGACGGCTCCGGCTATACAGAAGAAACAGTGGATGTAAGCGGAGGCAAAGCTGCAAGCTGGAATGTAACAACACCGTCAGGAAAAACAACGGTAAATATACCGGGAGAGAAAGGCTTTTACGTTTTAAATACTAAAACTGATACGATTGTTGGCAGCAGGCAAATCTTCGGTAAAGATATCAGCAGCAACCAAACAATGACGCAGGAAGAATTAAAAATTAAAATTGACAGCCTGATAAAACTTACTGCCGGGGCAAATATTTCAGCTGCAGGTAATAATTATATTATTTTGCCTGGCGAGCTTAAAAAAATATCTGATAACACAGAAGCGAAGGTTTTTGGCCCTTTTTCCAAAATACCCGGAACATTAGAATCAGGCAAAAATGGCAAAGCACCTGAAATTTATAAGTTTTACACAAATAGCGAAATGAGAGATCTTATTTCCCATCTGAAGAAATTGAGTTATTAGTAAAGAGTAAATGCTGCTGTAAAATCTTCTTATTAAACAAAAGAATTAGTAGCGATGATAATATCTTCTTTTACATAAAAATTCTGCTTACAATCACACCTTAAAATACTTCTGCTCATTGTTAAGAAAAGCATAAAGCAAAATACAAAATGTAAAAAATATTACTTTGCATCATATAAATTACAGCCCATATGATTTTGCGCGGTTTGGTTCTAAGGCTTCACTTTATAGCTTTGCTTGCATTACTTGTCTTAACAGGCTGGACGCAAAAAAGTCCGGCGCTTTTTAAGCTTCTCTCTCCATCCCAATCAGGTGTTGATTTTAAAAATACAATTTACGAAGATGATACAACCAATATTCTCAATCAGGCCAATATTTATAATGGCGGCGGAGTAGGTATAGGTGATTTTAATAATGACGGCTTACAGGATATTTATTTTGCTGGAAATATGGTTTCCAACAAACTTTATCTGAATAAAGGTGCGCTGAGTTTTAAAGACATAACAAATGCCGCAGGCGTGGGCGGTGAGGGCAGATGGTGCACGGGCGTATCAGTTGCAGACATTAACGCAGACGGATGGCTGGATATATATGTATCAGCATCTTTTCGTAAAAACCCGCTTTTACGCACAAATCTTTTATACATCAACCAGGGGCTTACTAAAGAAGGCATTCCTTCATTTAAAGAATCTGCTGCCGCATACGGCCTTGCCGATACCGGCTTCAGCACGCAGGCATACTTTTTTGATTACGACAAAGATGGCGACCTCGATATGTACCAGGTCACCAATGAATTATACGATCCTAAAACGCCTATAAAATTTCGCCCCAAGGTAAAAGACGGCAGCGCAAAAAACACTGACAGGCTTTATCGCAATAATGGCAACGGCACTTTTACAAACGTATCTAAACAGGCAGGAATTTTAATAGAAGGCTGGGGACATGCAGCCTGTATCTCTGATTTTAATATGGACGGCTGGCCGGATGTATATGTAGCCAACGACTTCGTTTCAAACGATTTGCTTTACATTAATAATAAAGACGGAACTTTTACCGACAGGCTTGGTGAATACTTTAAACATACCGGCTGGAACGCTATGGGCTCTGATATGGCTGACATTAATAATGACGGCCTTCCCGACCTGATGTCTTTGGAAATGCTTCCGGAAAATAACCTGCGGAAAAAGAGAATGCTGAGCGGTAATGAATATTATAATTATACGAACAGCGCTAAATACAGTTATGAGCACCAGTATGTGCGCAATGTATTGCAGTTAAACAGTGGCATGACGCCGCTCGGTCACCCTGTTTTTAATGACATTGGCTTTATGGCCGGCGTCTATCAAACAGATTGGAGCTGGTGCCCTCTGATTGCTGACTTTGATAATGATGGTTATCGCGACATCATCATTACCAATGGATTGCCGCGCGATGTTACCGACCTCGATTACATTGTGTATGATAATGGCCAGGGCGGAGGCAAAGCAAAGCTGACTCTTGCTATGACCGACTCGCTTCCTATTGTAAAGCTGCCTAACTATGCATTTAAAAATACAGGTGGTTTGTCTTTTGAGAATGTATCAGACAAATGGGGAATAAATTTACCTTCCTTTTCAAATGGTGCCGCTTACGCCGATCTGGATAATGACGGCGACCTCGATCTCATTATAAACAATATCAATGAGACTTCTTTCATTTATGAAAATACTTTAAATAACAGGAGTGAAAAAGCAAAAGAACATACGCTTTCAGTGAATTTTGCGGGGCAAGATAAAAACTTACGTGGTATAGGATCTGTAGTTCGTATTTATTATGACCACGGTAAACAGCAGGTATATGACCATTATCCTACCCGCGGATATCTCTCTACTGATGATGCCCGCGCACATTTCGGACTTGGAGCAGTTGCACAAATAGACTCTTTAATGGTTCAATGGCCTGATGGTAAAAGTCAGTTGCTTACAAATATTAAGGCAGATCAAACCATAACGGTTTCTTATAAAGATGCTTCAAAAATGAAAAAACCATCTTCAAACCTTGCCAACACGCCTTTGTTTGCTGACGCATCACGTCGTTATAATATACGATATAAGCCAAAAGAGAGAGATTTTGTTGATTACGATATACAGCAGACACTTCCGCATAAGCTGAGTCAGTATGGCCCGGGCATAGCTGTCGGCGACATAGACAACAACGGATTCGAAGATTTTTATATAGGAGGTTCGTCAGGAAATCCGGGAGTATTTTTTATGCAGGATGCGAAAGGCAATTTTTCTCTTGACTCTGCACGTTTTCTTCAAAAAGATAATCGTCTGCAGGAAGATATGGGCATGCTTCTTTTTGATGCAGACAATGATAAAGACCTTGATTTATACGTCGTAAGCGGAAGTTATGAAATTCCTCCCAATCACGCTGTCAGCCAGGATCGGTTGTACCTGAACAACGGAAAGGGAAAATTTATAAAAGCTGTTGACGCGCTTCCTAAGGAGACTGTTAATGGGTCTTGCGTAAGGGCTGCAGACTTTGATGGCGACGGTGATCTTGATTTGTTTGTAGGCGGTCGTGTTGTATCGGGTTCTTATCCAACTGCGCCCCAAAGCTTCATTTTGAGAAATGATAAAGGAAAGTTTACCGATGTTACGAGCCAATATTGCCCCGGGTTACAAAATATGGGAATGATTACAGATGCTTTATGGTCGGATTTTGATAACGACGGAAAACCAGACCTTGTGATAACAGGTGAATGGATGCCTGTAACTTTTTTAAAAAATACGGGCAGCGCATTCGTATCTATCAATGAAACATCAGGAATTGCCGCGCACACCGGTTGGTGGAACAGTATAGTTGCGGGTGATTTTGATAATGATGGAGACATAGATTACGTTGTTGGAAACCTTGGGCTTAATTCAAATTACAAAGCAACCCCGGAAGAACCAATGACTATTCTTGCAAAAGATCTTGATCAGAACGGCTCAATGGATGCGGTGGTATTTTGTTATGCAAAGGCAGAAGATGGTACAAGAAAACCGTTCCCCATGTGCACAAGAGACGATATGATAGCTCAGTTGATCTCTACCAGAAAAAGATATCCGACATTCAAATCCTTTGGCCTTGCCTCAATGAATGATTTATGGAGCAAAAAAGACAGGGAAGATGCTATGGCGCTGGAGGCTACTGACATGGCTACAAGTTATATTGAAAACGAAGGCAACGGTCATTTTACCATAAAACCTTTACCTGCACAGGCACAGACAGCGCCCGTATTTGGAATGATGTGCAAAGATGCGGATGATGATGGAAATCTTGATCTTTTGCTGGTGGGCAATGATTACGGAATGGAACCATACAGCGGACGGCATGATGCTTTTTCAGGATTGTACCTTAGAGGTGATGGCAAGGGAAACTTCAGCACTACTTCTGTAAGCCAAAGCGGCTTTTTTGTAAACGGTGATGCAAAGGGATTAGCAACTATTCATACTGCTAAAAATGAAGACCTTGTGATTGCTACGCAAAACCAGGACAGTGTAAGGGTTTTCAGGGAAAATCTAAAAAACAATGCAGCAGCAAAGTGGATAAACCTTAATCCGAATGATTTTTGTGCAGATATTACTTTTAGCAATAATAAAAAAAGGCATGAAGAATTTTACTATGGCTCGACATACTTATCGCAGTCTTCACGAAAAATGAAAATAGAGAAAAATGCAGTGAAAATTATTATTACTGATTTTAAGGGAAATAAAAGAGAAATCAGTAAATGAAATAAAAGCAATAGTGGCAACTTTATGAGTGTTTCGGACAAAAGGACAAATCAAAGATGAGAATAAACAAAAACTGAGTTATTCTGCATTTCTTCTTACATAAGCATCCATCGTATTTTTCATAAGTGCCGCAATTGTCATTGGGCCCACGCCTCCCGGCACAGGCGTAATGGCGGCAGCTTTTTTGGAAACATTTTCAAAATCCACATCACCTTTCAGCCGGTAGCCTGTTTTTGACGTTGCATCTTCAACACGGGTAATACCAACATCTATCACAACAGCGCCTTCTTTTACCATATCGGCTTTTACAAATGCTGCCCTGCCAAGGGCAGCTACAATAATGTCTGCCTGCAGTATTATTTCTTTCAGATTTACCGTATGGCTATGACAAACAGTAACTGTGCAATTTCCATATTGCCCGTTTCCGCTGAGCAAGATGCTGATGGGACGTCCTACAATATTGCTGCGGCCAATTACAACTGCATGTTTGCCTTTGGTTTCTATTTTATAATGCTCAAGCATAAGCATGATGCCATAAGGCGTAGCCGAAATAAAAGTTTCAAGCCCTTGTACCATTCTCCCGACACTCACGGGATGGAAGCCGTCAACATCTTTATCAGGATGTACGCTGTTAATAACCTTTGCTTCACTTATATGTTTTGGCAGCGGCAGTTGCACTAAAATGCCGTCAATAGTATCATCATTATTAAGTTCTGTTATTTTTTGCAGCAATTCCTGTTCTTCCACTGTTTCTTCCAGCCGGATAAGTGTAGATGTATACCCTATATCGGCACAGGTTTTTACTTTGCTGGCTACGTAGGTTTCGCTTGCTCCGTTATTTCCGGTCAGGATGGCCGCAAGATGCGGCGCTCTTTTCCCCTGTTCCGATAATCTTTTAGTCGCTTCAGTCAGATTTTGTTTAATTGTTTGCGAGGCAATTTTTCCGTCAAGTAATAACATGTGTCAAAGATATTACTGCGGTTTTAATTTTTAGCTGCTTAGCTTGGTATTCAAAAAATTATATTTCTCCAAGCTCCTTTCTTATTATTACATTACTCTCTTAATGCACATTCTGAAATTTTTTGTCCTGTTAATTTTTATACTTGTTTCATACGCAGCACAAACGCAGGTTGTCAGGCAACCCTTGTCCGTACGATACCCGGGACTGGGTGTTTACAGCAAAAATTTTTCAGATATTTTTTCCGCAGCCTCTAACCAGGCTTCTGTGGCAGAGCTAAAAACAGGCGGTTTTGGTGTATATGGAGAAAGAAGATTTATGCTGGAAGAATTAAGTGCTTATACCATTATTGCGGCTGTGCCAACGACTTCCGGAACGTTTGGATTTCAAGGCGATTATTTCGGTTCCGCAGCTTTCAACGAAAACCAGCTAAGTATTTTATATGGAAGAAAAGTTACAGAAAAGATTGATATTGGTGTAAAGTTTAATTATTATACCGTCAGGAGTTCCGGGTATGGCAACGCGACAGCAATAAACTTTGAAGGAGGAGCCATTTTTCATTTTTCTGATAAACTGCATGCCGGTATTCATGTTTATAATCCGACAAGCAGTAAACTGGGGAAAAACAGTCGCGATAAATTATCTTCTGTTTACCGCCTTGGTGTAGGGTATGAAGCATCAGAAATCTTGTTTATCAGCTCAGAAATTATAAAAGAAAAAGGCCGCCGGATAAGTGTAAATGCAGGATTACAATACAATTTTGACAAAAATGTTTTTATACGCACAGGTATCTCAACCTTTACAAATAATAGTTATGTCAGTATTGGCGTGCAATTAGGTTTTGCAAGAATTGATGTAAACACTGCTTATCATCCGCAGCTTGGTTTTACGCCTGGCGTATTGCTGTTATTCAATTTTAAGAAAGCAGATAAAGATTGAGAAAAAAGGCAATCATATTAGTAATTGCTCTTTTCAGCAGGTACGCATACTCGCAGCAGGAAAGTTCTGTGCAGCCGGGAAACACATCGGAGCAGCAACTGGAAAACCTTACAGAGCAGCAGCAAGGTGAGCCGGAAGATGACAGTTATCAGCAGGCATTGGTGCAATTTAGAAAAAATCGTGTAAACCTCAATACTGCCCAGGAAAGTGAATTACGTGAATTAAGAATACTATCTGATTTGCAAATTCAAAGCCTGATAACCTACAGAAAATTCCTTGGAAGCCTTATCAGTATTTATGAGCTGCAGGCTGTACCGCAATGGGACGCAGAAACGATACGAAAAGTTTTGCCTTATGTAAAGGTTGGAAATGCAATACCTTTTTCTGCAGATATAAAACAAAGATTAACAGGAGGTCAGCATTCCATTCTTGTAAGAATGCAGCAGGTATTTGAAAAAAGTAATGGTTTTGTAAGGCCTGATAGTATTATAAACAGGTATCCAGGCAGTCCGCAAAGACTTTTCTTCAGGTATAAATATATTTATCGGAATTTATTGCAATTTGGAATAACGGCAGACAAAGATGCAGGCGAACAGTTTTTTAAAGGAAATCAAAGAGAAGGTTTTGATTTTTATTCATTTCATTTATTTGCAAGAAAACTTGGGGCGATAAAATTATTAGCTCTTGGTGATTTTACAATAAATCTCGGCCAGGGACTGATACATTGGCAAAGCCTGGCTTTTAAAAAAAGCTCAGATATAACTGCCGTTAAAAGACAGGCAGATATTTTACGACCGTATAATTCCGCAGGAGAATATAATTTTATGCGCGGCGCAGGTATAACCCTGGGCGGAGAAAATATAAATGTAACGGCATTTGCATCGGTTCGAAAGATTGACGGAAGTTTTAATACCGACACTGCACAAACCAATGAAGATTTTATTTCATCCCTTTTAAATTCCGGCTACCACCGTACACCAAACGAAGCTGCAAAGAAAAATGCTTTAGCACAAACCGCTTTCGGCGGTAATATTTCTTATAAAAAAAATAGTTTTCATTTGGGAATAAACGGCATTGGTTTTAAGTTTTCGGTTCCTTTATTTCGTAATATCCAGCCTTATAATCAGTATGCAATCCAGGGAAAAGAGTGGTATAATTACAGCGTTGATTATAGTTATACTTTTCGCAACTTTCATTTTTTTGGCGAGGCTGCTGTGGACAAAAGAAATTCGAAAGCTTTCATCGGAGGTATACTTGCCAGCCTTGACCCAAAGGTTGACGCTTCCATAGTTTATAGAAACATAGAAAAATCTTACCAGACTCTTTATGGAAACGCATTTACTGAAAGTATTTTCCCTTCTAACGAAAAAGGGTTATTTACAGGAATAAGCATAAAGCCTGCACCCATTTTAAAAATTGATGCGTATGCTGATGTTTTTACTTTTCCCTGGCTGCGCTATCGGGCAGATGCGCCGTCAAAAGGTTCAGAATACCTGTTTCAGATAACATATACACCTGATAAAAAGTTTCAGTTGTATACCCGTTTTCGAAATGAAAACAAAGCTATCAATATTTTCGGGTTCGATCCAACCAACCAGGTTTATATAAGGCCTAAAACAAATTGGCGTATCCAGTCCTCTTATGTTGTTAATCGTAAAATTACATTACGTGAAAGAGCGGAGATGCTATGGTTTGACCTGCATGAAAAGGACCGGAGCCAGCGCGGTCTTCTTATGTATGCAGAGGCAGGATATAAACCTTTAAGCAGGCCTTTTTCTTTAAATGGCCGATTACAGTATTTTATAACTGACGGCTTTGACAGCCGTTTGTACTCTTTTGAAAGTGATGTTTTATACAGCTATTCAATTCCCCAATTTGCAGGAAAAGGCTTTCGCTATTATCTTAATATGAATTACGACGTCAGCAAAAAAATGACGATTTGGTTAAGATGGGCACAAACCATTTATTCCAATAAAGCTTCTATAGGAAGTGGTTTAGATGAAATAAAAGGAAATAAAAAAAGCGAAGCTAAATTTCAGGTTATGTATAATTTTTAAGTATTTTAATACCTGCCAAAAAAAAATGACCTGACAAAAATTTGAAAGTGAGATGCAGCAATTTCTTTTTCCTCCTGTCTTATATTAGACTTATTTATAAAAATAACATTTTATTTATTTTTTGTTAACGTTTATTTTAATCACGTATTTTTACGGTCATTAGTAAAATTTATATGTACATGACAAAAATTATATCTTTTTTTACATTGTTAATGCTAATAACAATGTTGGCAGCAGGGCAAACAAGGCAAATCTCAGGCAGAGTCTTAGATGATGCAGGCCAACCTGTTAGTGCCGCCTCCATTGTAATTAAGGGCACTAATACCGGAGCGTCTGCAAATGCAAATGGTGATTTTACTATTAATGCCAAAACCGGTGATGTATTGGTTATTTCCGCTGTCGGCATACCTTCTCAGCAAGTAAAAGTGACTTCCGGATCTTCTGTATCTGTTTCGTTAACCAGGCAAAATGCAAACCTTTCTGAGGTAGTAGTTACGGCGTTGGGAATAAGGAGAAACAGAAACCAGGTAGCTTATGCGGCCCAAACGGTATCAGGTGATGAAACAAGTAAAACAAGAACTTCAAATTTTGTAAATACATTATCAGGTAAAGTGTCAGGCCTGGAAATCCGTCAGACTAATACTTTAGGCGGATCTACAAATGTTGTATTAAGAGGAGCCAAATCTATAACAGGCAACAATCAGGCTTTATTTGTAGTAGATGGGGTGCCTTTTGACAATTCAACTACAACTACTACCGATCAAAGAACAGGCAGAGGTGGTTTTGACTATGGCAACACTGCCGCTGACATTAATCCTGACGATATTGAATCTACAACAGTATTAAAAGGTGCTGCTGCCAGTGCTCTTTATGGTTCCCGTGGAAGCAATGGTGTTATTTTAATAACAACGAAGAAGTCGAGAAAAGGTCTTGGGATAACGGTTAATTCTGGTATTAGCGTAGGTTCAATAGATAAATCAACTTTTTTAAAATATCAAAAAAGTTATGGTGGCGGATACGGTGCCTATTATGAAGACACAAGCGCCCATTTTTTATATCGTGACCCTGTTACTTTCGCTCCTCTTGACTCTGCGACAGCTCCAGGTGGTGTATTAGTTGATCCTACAAGTGAAGATGCTTCTTATGGAGGAGCATTTAACCCAAATCTTCAGGTTTACCAATGGGATGCTTTCGATCCTGCTTCACCTTATTTTAATAAACCTAAACCATGGGTAGCGGCTCAAAATGATCCTTCTACCTTTTTTACAACGCCTGTTTCTACTAACAACAGTGTTTTTTTGGATGGGGGCTCAGACAGAGGATCATTTAAATTAGGTTATACAAGAAATGATGACAGAGGTATATTACCTAACAGTAAAATAACTAAAAATTTAATAAATTTTGGAAGTACCTATAATATTACTGATAAATTAACTGCCGGTGCAAGCGTTAATTTTTCTAATATCGTTGGTTTAGGCAGATACGGAACCGGTTACAACGATAAAAATGTAGCAGGTAATTTCAGGCAATGGTGGCAGGTTAATAATGACATTAGGGAGCTAAAAGAAGCTTATTTTAGAAATAGAAAGAATGTAACATGGAATCCAGCTGATCCTACTGACCTGACACCTATTTATTGGGATAATCCTTATTTTTCCCGGTATGAAAACTACGAAAATGATACCCGTAACAGGTATTTTGGCAACGTTAATCTAAATTACAAATTAACAAGCTGGTTAAATATTTTGGGAAGAATATCCCTTGATTCCTATGCAGAAATTCAGGAGGAAAGGCAAGCTTTAGGTAGTGTAGCGACGTCTCTGTATTCCAGGTTTAATCGCAGTTATAGTGAAACAAATTATGACTTGTTATTGACAGTGGATAAAAACATCTCAAGTAATCTCAACTTTAAAGCTCTATTAGGTTCAAACATAAGGAAACAAAGGATTGAAACTATTTCAGCAACTACTAACGGAGGTTTAATTGTTGAAAAGGTTTATTCCTTGTCTAATTCTGCTAACCCCGTTAATGCGCCTGTAGAACAAGATCAGAGAAAAGAAATAGATGGAGTATTCGCCGGAGCAACCCTTTCTTGGAAAAATTTGGTAACTATTGATGGAACTATAAGGAGAGACGCAGCTTCTACTCTTCCTAAAGGCACTAACAGATACTACTATCCATCAGGTTCACTTGGTTTTGTGTTTTCTCAACTTCTTCCTTCTGCTACCTGGTTATCTTATGGCAAGGTAAGAACGAACTATGCAGAGGTAGGCGCTGATGCTCCTTTTTATAGCACAAGAGATGCATATCTTATTGTTAGTCCTTTTGGTTCAAGCCCGCAGGCTTCTGTTCGGGGCACTCGTAATAATCCAAATCTTCTTCCTGAGAAAACCAGGAGTTATGAAGCAGGTTTAGAAATGTCTTTTTTGAAAAGCAGATTAGGTTTTGATGCAACATATTACCGCGCGGAAAGCTTTAATCAGATTTTACCTACTACCGTTTCAACGGCCACAGGATATAGTTCTAAATTTTTAAATGCAGGAACTATAATTAACAAAGGAATAGAAGTATCTGTGTATGCAACTCCGGTAAAGACAAGTAACTTTTCATGGACTTTAAATTTGAATTGGACCAGAAATAGAAATAAAGTTCAAAAATTATTTGAGGGTTCAAGTAACCTGCAATTAGCTTCTTTCCAGGGAGGGGTTTCTATTAATGCTACTTTAGGTCAGCCTTATGGTACCTTACGAGGTTCTAATTTTGTATATGATTCTGTATCAGGGCAAAAGGTAGTTATGGCTAACGGAAGATATCAGATGAGTTCTACAGCAAATGAGGTAATAGGAAATCCAAATGCAGATTGGATCGGAGGTATTAATAATACGATAAGATACAAAAACGTTTCTTTGAGCTGGTTAGTGGATGTTCGCCAGGGAGGTCAATTATTTTCATTGGACATGTATTATGGTTTAGCAACGGGATTGCCTTTTGAAACAGCAGGTTTAAATGATCTCGGTAATCCGTTACGATTACCCATAGCACAGGGAGGAGGGATAATCAGAGAGGGGGTTACTACAGATGGTAAACCTAATACTAAAAGGGTAGAAACGTCTAATTTTGGCGCTTATGGATATCGTTATTCTCCGTCAGCAGGATTTATATATGATGCCAGTTATGTAAAGCTGAGGGAAGTAGTATTAACTTATTCTCTGCCTAAACGCTTGTTCAATAAAGTTCCGGTTTTCAAAGGAATAGATTTAAACCTGATTGGAAGAAACCTTTGGATAATTCATAAAAAAATGCCTTATGCTGACCCGGAAGAAAACCTTAGTGCAGGCAATTTACAAGGTTATCAAAGCGGAGCTTACCCAACTACAAGAACAATGGCTTTTAATGTTAAATTAAGATTTTAAAAAACAGACATGAAAAAATTACTAATATTTCTTTTACCTTTTTTAATTCTTTCGGGTTGTAAGAAGGACCTTACCAGTTTAAATGTTGATCCCAAAAATCCGCAAACTGTTCCTTCCTATGCTTTGTTTACAAATGCACAACGAACATTAGCCAGAACACTTGCTTCAGCCAATGTAAATACTAATATATTTAGATTGATTGAACAATATTGGACCGAAACTACATACACGGATGAGAGCAATTATGATTTGCAAACCCGTCAGATTCCTCGCGGCATTTGGGACGCGCTTTACAGAGACGTTTTACGAGACTTTAAGGAAGCAAGAACTTTAATACCAACAGATGTAAAAGATGCAACAACACAAAAAAATCAACTGGCTGTAGTTGATGTAATGGAAGTATATACCTGGTATTATCTTGTTACGACTTTTGGTGATATACCTTATACTGAAGCATTGGACATTGATAATGCTTTTCCAAAGTATGATAATCAGGCCGCTATTTTTGCTGATCTTTTAAAGAGATTAGATGCAGATATAGCAGCACTAGACGTATCAGGAGAAAGTATGGGAGAGGCAGATGTTGTCTATAGTGGTGATGTTACAGCATGGAAAAAATTTGCAGCAACTTTCAAACTAAAAATAGGAATGACTTTGGCTGATGTTGATCCTGCTACTTCAAAATCGGTTGTCGAGTCTGCTATAGCAACAGGTATTTTCACATCTGCAGCTGATAATGCTTCATTTAAATTTTTATCAGGGCCTCCAAATACCAATCCGGTCTGGGAAGATCTTGTACAAAGCGGAAGAAAAGATTTTGTGGGTACAACTACTATAATTGATACCATGATGAGTCTTAATGATCCGAGGCTTCCTTTATTTTTTACAAATGACGCTTCAAATGCTTATTCAGGTGGTAAGCCCGGGGCTTCAAATAATTACACAGCATTTTCAAAGCCAAGTGCAACTCTCAGTGCTCCTGATTTTCCGGTTGTCCTGTTAGATTTTTCTGAAATAGAATTTTTTCTTGCAGAAGCGAAAGAAAGAGGATACAATGTTGCAGGTGCTGCTGCTGATTATTATGATGCAGCAATAACAGCTTCTATTATAAGTTGGGGAGGATCGCAAGCAGATGCGACAGCATATTTAGCTTTACCGCAGGTAAATTATATCACAGCAGGATCAGATTATAAACAGAAAATCGGTTTCCAAAAATGGCTGGCCTTATATAACCGGGGTTGGGATGAGTGGATAGAGCAAAGAAGATTAGATGCCCCTGCTCTTGCAGAACCGGATGCGCCTATTTCAGATTTCCCGGTACGTTTTACGTACTCTATAGATGAACAAAATATTAATACAGCCAATTACAATGCTGCAGCTAAGGCTATAGGTGGAGATGTAGTAACAACCAAATTGTTTTGGGATAAATTTTAAATTTTTCCTTTCCATTCTTTGTTTGGCTTAACAAAATTTAATTTTAAAAAGCTGTCCACTCGTGACAGCTTTTTTTATTCATAAAAATGATGATTAATACGAAAGCATTTTTCATCTTTGCATATCATGAAATCTTACTTTTACGCTTTAGTGGGTGGTATATTTTTTCTTACAGCTTGCCGGCATCAGCAGCAGGTCAAGGCTAAGATTTTTGAAAGAAGGGAATTAAGTAAAAACCGGTTGATGATAAAATATAGATATGTAACAAGTGATAAAACTTATATTGATAGTGCTTCCGTTAAAAACGCAATTATTGGTAGTGATTCTATTAATATAATAATTGATCCTGCTCTTCCTGGTAAAGGCCTTCCTGATTTATAAAATAGGTTCTCCACTTCTTTTAATAAAGTTTTTAAATTTATTTCAAAAAACTTTTTCAATGTTATTCCATTACAACTTTTTGCTTACCTTCGCCATCCTGAAAAATATACCTGAATTAAAAACGTGTATAGAAGTTCTTTTAAAGGAATGATTACTGTTTATTTGACTTTAATGAGGGGCTATATTAAAAATTGCCGAAGTAGCTCAGTTGGTAGAGCAGCTGATTTGTAATCAGCAGGTCGGGGGTTCGACTCCCTTCTTCGGCTCTTTAGTTTTCGGTCAAATTAGAAAAGAGCAGCAAATAATATAAGATTAATGTAAAAAAACGGGCAGATGGCCGAGTGGTTAAAGGCGACAGACTGTAAATCTGTTCTCTCACGAGTACGTAGGTTCGAACCCTACTCTGCCCACCGGTTTAAAATTTAATAAGCGGAAGTAGCTCAATTGGTAGAGCGATAGCCTTCCAAGCTATAGGTCGCGAGTTCGAGACTCGTCTTCCGCTCAGATTAGTCAAGAAGGCATTAAGTTATTAGTCATTATTTTTTAGTATTTGTACTTCTTGACTTATTGAGCCGCTGACTCAATGACTTTGTAAAAGCTGTTGTAGCTCAGGGGTAGAGCACTTCCTTGGTAAGGAAGAGGTCGTGAGTTCAATTCTCATCAACAGCTCTATAATTATTGATTTAAAAAAAAATGCCGGGTGAAGTTTAATGAAGCTGAGATTTTCTATATTTCTATTTCGCTTAAACTTGTTAGTATGAAAAGCTGTTTTATAATAGCTTCTTATTCAATAGTGTTAGTATAGTAAAATGCAATTACAGCATTATTTAAGGCAGTGATAAACAGTATTCATTAGCAATGATAAAATAAGCCTATTTTTGTAGTAAAGTAGGTTTCAAATTAAAAAAACCACAATTAAAAATTAAATATAATGGCAAAAGAGAACTTTAAAAGGGATAAACCTCACGTTAACGTTGGTACCATTGGTCACGTTGACCATGGTAAAACAACTTTAACTGCCGCTATAACCGATGTTTTGTCAAAAAAAGGTTTGGCGGTAAAAAGAAATTATGATGATATAGATGGCGCTCCTGAAGAAAAAGAAAGAGGTATTACTATTAATACGGCTCACGTAGAATATGCAACTGTAAATCGTCATTATGCCCACGTGGATTGCCCCGGACATGCTGACTATGTAAAAAATATGATTACAGGTGCTGCCCAGATGGACGGAGCTATTCTTGTAGTAGCTGCTACTGATGGTCCCATGCCGCAAACAAGGGAACATATTTTGCTTGCTCGTCAGGTTGGCGTACCAAGTATGGTAGTTTTTATGAATAAAGTTGACTTGGTTGACGATCCTGAATTATTGGAATTAGTAGAGATGGAAATTCGCGAATTGTTGACTAAAAATGGCTTTGATGGAGATAACACCCCCATTATACAAGGATCTGCTACTGGTGCTTTAGCTGGCGACTCTAAGTGGGTTGGTAAAATTGATGAACTCATGGATGCTGTGGATACTTACATTCCTTTGCCTCCGCGCCCGGTTGATCAACCATTCCTTATGAGTGTTGAAGACGTATTTTCTATCACAGGTCGTGGTACTGTCGCTACTGGCCGTATAGAAAGAGGTCGTATCAAAGTAGGTGAAGGTGTTGAAATTGTAGGTTTAATGGAAACTCCATTAACTTCAACTGTTACAGGTGTGGAAATGTTTAAAAAACTGTTAGACGAAGGCGAAGCCGGAGACAATGCAGGACTTTTGTTGCGTGGTATTGAGAAGACTCAAATCCGTCGCGGCATGGTAATATGTAAAGGGGGTTCAATCACTCCGCATACAGAATTTAAAGGTGAAGTTTACGTATTGAGCAAAGAAGAAGGCGGCCGTCATACCCCGTTTTTCAATAAATACCGGCCTCAGTTTTACTTCCGTACAACTGACGTTACAGGTGAGTGTGTGCTGCCTGACGGAACTGAAATGGTAATGCCTGGCGATAACACATCATTGACCGTAAAACTTATTCAGCCGATAGCAATGGAAAAGGGTTTGAAATTTGCCATTCGCGAAGGTGGCCGTACGGTGGGAGCGGGTCAGGTAACTGATATTTTAAAATAAAACCCTTAACGCCGAAAGGGGGATAAACGAATGTTTTCTATATCTTTACAAAGTACTTAGGTAAAACTGCCTAAGTACTTTGTTTTACAAATATACCTCTCTTCTCCGTTCAGGGCAGAGTCAAAATGTTCTCTCTTCTCCCTTTAGGGTTTGTGCAGATTTTATACGGGAATAGTTCAACGGTAGAATAGAGGTCTCCAAAACCTTTGATCAGGGTTCGAATCCTTGTTCCCGTGCTGTTAAATTTGAGGTGCGCGGGGGAAATATATTTGGCTTTTACATAATAGTATTCTCAGGTTTTAAATTTAAAAAAATGAACAAAATCTCAAATTATTTTCGGGAAAGTTATTTTGAGCTTACAGAGAAAGTAACCTGGCCAACATGGTTGCAACTGCAGCAATCAACTATTATAGTATTGATAACCACTCTTATTATAACTGCCCTTGTTTGGATGATGGATTTTGCATCACAAAATTTATTAAAAGCTATTTATTCTTTATTTAAATAATGGAAACAACAATAGAGACACTTTCGCCCGAGATACAACGTGAGGACACTAAATGGTACGTGCTTCGTGTAGTGAGCGGCAAAGAGCGTAAAGTGAAAGAATATCTTGACAAAGAAGTTAACCGCAGCGGCTGGAGTGAAACTATTAAGCAAGTCTTTTTGCCAATGGAAAAGGTATATAAAGTGCAGAATGGTAAAAAGGTAATGCGCGAGAAAAATTATTTTCCCGGGTATGTAATGATAGAAGTAAGTGACGGTAAACTAAATGATGATATGGTGCAACACATCAGCAACGTAAGCAATGTAATGCATTTTTTAACAGATGGAAAAGGAGCCAAAGGAAACATTATTTCACTGCGTAAAGCTGAAGTAAATAAAATGCTTGGTAAAGTGGATGAAATGAATGACCAGGGTATTGTGATGAACGAGCCATTTATTGTTGGTGAGACCATTAAGATTATTGAAGGACCATTTAATGATTTCAACGGTGTAATTGAAGAAGTAATTGATGAGAAGAAAAAACTCAAAGTTTCTGTAAAAATATTTGGGCGTTCCACACCGGTTGAGTTAAACTATATGCAGGTTGAAAAACTTAGTTAGAGCTAAGAAACTTAGTTTCAATTGATTTTTGCAGATATTCCATCCGCTCAACCTATTTATAACAATTAGTAATAGCCAACAATAATTGAACAGGAAGATGTTGATAAGGAAATTGAATATTCAATCAAAAATCATATTAATATCTTCGGAAGAAATTAAAAATCCAAAAGATCACACGCAGACCCTAATTAATAAAATTCATCGGAATTTTATTTAAACCCGTCTTTACTTTTTTCAAAGTTATTTGCCTTCTTTGTAAGACAGCTATTAAAAGCTGAAGTAATTTTTATGTAGTTAATGTTTAAGTGGTAAAGAATTTATTGTGATCTATTACAGAATAAAATACTATCAGTCGAAAGTGTTTTTACATCATAAAAAAAGGTTTTTCCTCTTACTATAAAATTTTTAAGTCTCGCTTTCCCTGAAGTTTGGGACTTTCTGAGATAATGCCACATGCTTTAGTAATTATTGGTACACTGCTTGTTTCTTATTATAAGAATAAAATTAACTGTACTAAAGTCATTTCTTAAAAGGTTTTACAGCCTGTAAAACAGCCTTAATATCAAAAAAAAGGCCTCTGCACATTTTAACCATAATAGCTTAAATGTGCCTTAAATCTTTTCTGGTTAAACAATTCGTTTTGCTACCTTTACTTTTTTAAAGAAGGTTTCTTAACATGCCATGCAGGACTTAAAAGAGAAAATTAACCTTTCGCGGTTACCAGACCATATTGCAATAATAATGGACGGAAACGGGCGATGGGCAAAAGAAAAGGGAGAAGACAGACTTTTCGGCCATTTTCATGGTGTCGAAAGTGTGAGAAATATTGTGGAAGGTTGCGCTGAATTAGGCATCGGATACCTGACTTTATATGCCTTCAGCACAGAAAACTGGGATCGTCCTCAAGACGAGGTAACCGGCTTGATGGAGTTGCTTGTAGATACAGTTCGCAGAGAAGTTGATACGCTCAATAAGAATAATATAAAACTCCATGTTATCGGCAACATGAATATGCTGCCAAAATATGCTTGTGATGAATTGCAGGAAGCAAGAGAAATGACAACCCACAATACTGGCCTGAACCTGGTGATGGCGCTTAGCTACAGCAGTCGCTGGGAACTTGTAAATGCAGTTAAAAATATTGCGATTGATGTACAGGCAGGAAAAATAGACCCCCAGAAAATAACGCATAAGACTGTTGAAAAGTATCTGTGCACCAGCGATTTTCCTGATCCTGAGTTAATGATACGAACAAGCGGCGAATACCGTATCAGCAACTTCTTATTATACCAGTTAGCTTATGCCGAGTTGTATTTTACCAATACCCGCTGGCCTGATTTCAGAAAAGACAATCTCTATGAAGCAATTCTCGACTTTCAGGCAAGGGAAAGGAGATTTGGTAAAATAAGCGAGCAATTGCAGGAAGATTTAAAATAGAATAGCCTTTAACGAGATTAAAGTACTATTTAACAAACACTTTTAAATATTCCCGCTAATTTGCTGCACAATAAATATCCCGGTCAGCTCCATTCAGCGTGCCTTTATAACAACTCAAATCAGCATTGATGTCTAAAGTTTACAAACTCTTATTAATTATAACAACTTGCTGGTTTCACAATATAGTCTCAGCTCAGGTTATACCAACTCCTGCTGACACTACGGAAACTCCGGCTTTGACAGACACTGCCGCAGCCCCTGCCTCAATAGATGTTAACCTTGAAAATATTTTTAATCAAAAAGCTCCTCATAAGTATAAAGTAACCAATGTGACCGTAAGTGGCAATAAATATTTTGATGCCGCTTTGCTCATTTCGATAGCCAATATCAACACCGGGGATCAGATAACTATCCCCGGCGGTGATAATTTTTCTAAAGCTATCAGTAATTTATGGAAGCAAAATTATTTCAGTAACGTAGAAATTTATATAACCAAGGTTGAGGGTTCAAAAATCTCCCTCGAAATTGCTGTAACCGAAAGACCACGTTTGTCTTCTTTTTCTTTTAAAGGAATACCCAAAAGCCAGGCGGAAGACCTTACTCCTAAAGTCGGATTTGTAAGAGGGCGGATAGTAACTGAAAACAATCGGCGTGCTGCAACGGAGGCGATAGAAAAATATTATGCTGAAAAAGGCTACAGAGGCATAAAAACTACTATACAGGAAGTTAAGGACCCAAAGGTTGATAACTCTGTTATTATTACCTTATTGGTAACTAAAGGCAGCAAAGTAAAAATCAGCGATATTTATTTTACCGGTAATTCGGTGCCTGGTCAAAGGCTTAAAAAACAGTTGAAAGGAACAAAAGAAATGACCAGGCTTACTATTCATCCTCCTGTTGACACTGCAGCAGTTGCATCCGGCTATCACTTAACCCTCAAAGATTATCTTCGCCATACAGGTTTCCTTTCTTTAAGCCAAACTAAAGAATTACTTGATCCCTATGTAAGACTAAAGCTTTCTTCTGCCAAATTCAATGAAAAAAAATACCTGGAGGATAAAGATAAGATTTTGGATTACTATAACTCTCTCGGCTATCGTGATGCTGCCATTGTTTCTGATACCCAATATTATAACAGTAAAGGCGACCTTAATATAAAAATTAAGGTAAATGAAGGGCATAAATATTATTTTGGAAATATGGTATGGCGGGGAAACACAAAATATTCCGATAGTGCCCTGGCAAATATTCTTGGCATCCAAAAGGGAGATACGTATGATCTTGATATTCTTAATAAAAAACTGGGAAAAGAATTAACACCCGAGGGAGGCGACATAAGCGGATTGTATATGGATGACGGGTATCTTTTTTTTAGAGCGGAAGCTGTAGAAACTGCTGTGTACAATGACACGATAGATCATGAAATCAGGATAGTAGAAGGGCCGCAGGCTACTCTTAAAAACATACGGATAGCAGGTAATGAAAAGACCAAAGAACATGTAATACGCAGGGAGTTAAGAACCATTCCGGGAGAGAAATTCAGCCGTACAGATATAATCAGATCTACACGTGAGCTTGCCCAGTTAAATTTCTTTAACCAGGAAAAAATTACGCCCGGTGTAGTTCCTAATCCCGATGATGGAACGGTTGATATAAACTGGACGGTAGAAGAAAAATCAAGCGACCAGTTAGAGCTAAGTGCAGGCTTTGGAGGCGGTATCGGGTTAACGGGTACTTTGGGAGTGACATTCAATAATTTCTCGATAAATAATATATTTAAGAAATCTGCCTGGCAACCTTTACCAACAGGTGACGGACAAAAGCTAAGCGTTCGTTTTCAAAGCAATGGTAAAGCTTTCAGGTCTTATAATGTATCGTTTACAGAGCCATGGTTAGGTGGGAAGAAAAGAAATTCTTTTACGGTAAGTTTGTATGATACTAAATACAGAAATGGTATTTATAACTCCCGGCGAGGAATTTACGATTATGATACAAGTAACTCTTATATTCAAACGTCCGGTGCCAGTATCAGCCTTGGAAAACAATTAAAATGGCCGGATGACTATTTTAGCCTTGTGACTTCGCTTAACTATACAAGATATGCTTTAAAAAATTATGCAATATTTCAGGGCTTCAGTAATGGTGTATCAAATAATTTTAATATCAAAATTGCCTTGCAAAGGTCTTCAGTTGATCAGCCAATATTTCCGAGAAGCGGTTCCACCTTTTTGTTAAGCGGTCAGTTTACGCCTCCTTATTCTTTAATTGATAAAAATATAGCCACTTCTAAGAATCCCTACCAGTTTGTAGAGTACCACAAATGGAGGTTTAACGGAGAATGGTACGTACCCATTGGCAAACCATCGGGAGCGGAAAGAAACAAGCAGTTTGTATTAAAAGCATCAGTTAAGTATGGTTTCATAGGCAGGTACAATAATAAGCTGGAAGTATCGCCGTTTGAGCGTTTTCAGTTAGGGGATGCAGGTTTAAGTAATAATTTTGCTTTGTTAGGCTATGATATTATCGCCCAGCGTGGCTATCCTGTGTATGAAACCAGCGATCCTAAAATAAATCCTGATCAGCAAAGCGCATCAAGGTTTTTTACAATGTTTAATAAATATACTACCGAGCTTCGCTATCCTTTGAGTTTAAACCCAAGCAGCACTATATTTGCACTCGGATTTTTTGAGGCAGCTAATGGCTGGTATAGTGTAAAAGAGTATAATCCATTTAAGCTTCGCCGTTCCGTTGGTTTGGGTATGAGGTTTTATTTGCCTATGTTTGGCTTGTTAGGGTTTGACTACGGTATAGGTTTAGATAGATATACAAAAGCTGGCGGCTTAAAAGATGCAGGGCGATTTACCTTTATGCTGGGTTATGAGCCGGAATAGATGTCACCTGGTTCCAATTTCATTAAAATCTAAAAAATGAAGAAATTATTATTTATCGCGATTAGTATACTGCTTGTATCTGCCACGGTTTCTGCGCAGCGATATGCTATAATAGATACAAAATATATTTTGGATAAAATGCCTGAGTATAAGGATGCAGATAAGCGTCTTTCTGAGACCAGCGGCCAATGGCAAAAGGAGATAGATGACAAACAGGCACAGCTAAACACCATGTATCACAATTACGATGCTGAGCAGGTAATGCTCACTGACGATTTAAAAAAGAAAAGAGAAGACCAGCTTTTTAATATGGAAAAAGAAATAAGAGATTTGCAGAAGAAGCGATTTGGCTTCGAGGGAGATCTTTTTAAAGAAAGACAAAAACTGGTAAAACCGGTACAGGATAAAGTATATAATGCGATACAAAAAATGGCAGTAAACCGCGGATATGATTTTGTGCTGGATAAAAGTGAAGGAATTACAGTTATATTTGCCGACCCAAAATTGGACAAGAGTGAAGAAGTATTGAAGGAATTAGGAATAAAAAGTTAGGTTGTTATATTTAATCATAAACGCTGAAAACAAATGGCAGTCTTTTTTAACTTAAATAATAAAAACAATTGTTTAAGTTAGAAATGATAGAGCCTGTAGAAATTAAAAAAGAAAAAAGAAAAAAGAAAAATGAAAAAAGTTTTATTTGTGATGTTAGCTTTTGCAGGAAGTTTTATTGCTGCTGACAATGCCAATGGTCAGACGGCAGCAAAAATTGGAGTTTTCGACATAGATATTGCAGTCCAGGGAATGCCTGGTTATCGCCGGGTAGATAGTCTGCTTGCAATTTATCAGCAAGACTCTTTACGGGGCGACTATGATTTTGCAGTAAAAGAATATAACAGGTTAGACAGTAATTATAAAGCAGACTCAGCAGCTAAAAAATCAGGCTCAGTTTTGAATTACCTGAAAGAACAAAGATCACAGGTTGCCGGAACGATTGTTAACTTTCAACAACTTGCGCAGCAAAGAGTAGAGCAAAAAAGACAGGAATTAGCGGGACCCTTAACTGAAAAAGTGTTGGGCGCTTACCAAAAAGTATTACTGGCAAACAATTATCTTGTAGTATTGAAACCAGGCGCTTACGAACTCGGGTCAAAAGTTGACAATGTTTTTGAAAAGGTATTTAGGGAATTAAAGATTCCTATACCTGACCAGTTGAGAACCCAGGGACAAGGACAGGAGCAACAACCTGCTGGTCGATCTTCTGCACCGCCTGCGAGGTCTGGAACTACACGGCCATCCCCAAGAAAACCATAAGGTAATAAAGAAATTATTGATTTACAAAAGAACCAGGCGATTTTTGCCTGGTTCTTTTATTTTTGCTTAATGTTTACAAAAGGACCAATCGGAGTTTTCGACAGCGGTTATGGCGGGTTAACAGTTCTTAAAGAAATAGTGAAATTACTGCCTGCTTATGATTATATCTACCTTGGTGATAATGCCCGTGCTCCTTATGGTCCGCGTTCTTTTGACACCGTTTATCATTATACATGGGAGTGTATGCAATGGTTTTTTAAACAAAACTGTTCCCTCGTAATTCTTGCTTGTAATACTGCCTCAGCAAAAGCACTGCGAACTATTCAGCAAAACAATTTGCCGGTAACAGCGCCGGACAAAAGAGTACTGGGTGTGATAAGACCAACCACAGAACGCGTCGGAGAATTTACTGAAACCGGCAGTGTAGGTGTTTTGGGAACCACTGGTACAGTTCAATCTCAATCATACCTTATTGAAATAGAAAAGTTTTTTCCGGAAGTTAAGGTGTACCAGCAGGCTTGCCCGATGTTGGTGCCTTTAATAGAAAACAGGGAATATGACACGGAAGGAGCAGATTTTTTTATAAGAAAATACGTGAAAAAACTTTTAACCAAATCAGATAAAATTGATGCTATTTTGCTCGCATGTACACATTACCCTTTATTAATTAATAAATTAAAACAATTTTTACCAGAGAATATCACCCTTATTTCACAAGGAAATATAGTGGCTGAAAGTCTTGATATTTATCTGAACAAACACGCTGAATTAGAAGCAAAATGCAGTAAAAATGGTAAAGTTCTTTTTTACACTACAGACTCTGCAGAAGATTTTGATAAGCAGGCAGGCATTTTTTATGGAAATAATATTACATCCCAACATATTGATTTACAGCAATAGAACCTTATTAAAGTTTACTAAAAAGCAGTAATAATTTTCTTCTTAAATAAATTTAAAGAAGAAACAAATGACTCGTTATAAAAAACAAATAACAGAGTTGGCATTACTGCACTTTTAATTTGTCAGGAAGTTTAACGGCGGCAAGAACTTTATCAGCCAAAACAAGCTTTTCTGACTTTCAAATATTACAACCCTATATCTTTAATATTGTTTGTAATATTTGTATCAGTTTAACCGGTTTTTTTAAAAAAACTATTCTTATTATTTCAATCAAATCAATGTATGCGAAGAGAAATAACTTCATGGTATAGTCCTGCTCTTAATAAAGAAATGCCCGTAGCCTCTTACGGTCATTATGGTTTTGCTGTTTTATTAATTCCTACAGCGGCCGCGGATTATCTTGAGTATGAAAGGTTCCAGTTAATTCAGTCGCTTGAACCCATGATAAACGATGGTAAATTTCGTATTTTCAGTATTGACAGCATCAACAGGGAAAGCTGGCTCAACTACCAGATGGAACCTGCCCATAGAGCTATTCGTCATAACCAGTTTAACGAGTACGTTTTTAATGAGGTAATTCCGTTTATAAGAAATGCCACCAGCAACGATACTTTTGTTTATACATGCGGGGCGTCCTTTGGTGCACTGCATGCTATGAACCTTTTTTTGAAGCGGCCTGATATAATAAACGGAGTTATCTCCATGAGCGGGGTGTACGATCTTACAGAATATACAAGGGGATTTTGGGATGAGCAGGTTTATTTTAACAGCCCTATCCATTATATTCCAAACTTAGAAAACTCTTTTTATCTTGATAAAATAAAAGCAAGCCATCATATTCATATTTATACAGGCAGCGGAGAATACGAAGATCCTGATGCTTCGCGCAGGTTTGCGTCTGTGCTTTTTAATAAGGGTATCTGGTGCAATCTTGATATCTGGGGCACAGATGTCAGACATGACTGGCCCACATGGCGTGAAATGCTGCCTTATATTTTAGGTAATAAATTTTAGGCAAAACACAAATTAGTAGTTTTTTAAAATCTTCATAAGTTTTTGTAATTATTATCGTTATAACTAAAAGACAAAGCTCACAAACATCTGGGTTTATTATTGCCTTTAGTCTTCATTTCTATATTCTTCTTTGAATTTTAAGAGCTTTTTACACAAAAGTCCGTTTGTTTATTTGCTCACTATTCCATAGGTATTTAACTTTAATTATAGTTGAAAAAATATTTACAATACGCAGTTAAAGGGATTGCCATTTTAATTGGCGCATTACTTTTTGTATACATTGCAGCATACACGTATATAGCTTTTAATAAAAATAAAATAATACAGCAGGTAAAACAACAGGCTGCTGATAAATTAAACGGCGATTTGCAGATTGGCAACATCAGCCTCGGCTTTTTAAGCACTTTTCCGCACATTTCTGTCTTACTCGAAAATATTTCAGTTAAAGACACTCTTTTCGCCCGGCACCATCATCCGTTTTTTGAGGGCAAAAAGATATACCTGAGCCTAAGCATAATAAATATTATTCAAAAAAATAATCCTGTTAATGGAATATTAGTTGAAAACGCGCAGTTATATGTTTACACAGATACAAGCGGTTACAGCAATGCTTATTTGTTTTCTCCAAAAAAAGAGTTGAAGCCAGCCGCAAAAACATCTGTATCAAAAATAAATATAGAGACTGTGAGACTTAGAAATGTAAGGTTTGTTTTAAATGATCAGAAAAAATTAAAACTATATGATTTTGATGTAAGTAAATTTAATGCTGATATCAAAACCGCAGACACTGCTATAAGGTTTAAAACACAAAACGATATCCTTATTCACAGCCTTGCTTTCAATACTGCAAATGGCAGTTTTGCAAAAGAAGCAAGATTTGAGGGAGATTACATTATATTTTATAATAAGATACAGAAGCAGCTCAGGTACAATGATCTTAATATTAAAATAAAAGGTCATCCTTTTACAGTTTCAGGCGCATTTAACTTTACAGATGCCTCAACATTTTCTTTTAAAGCCGCCACTAAAAATATAGATTATGATTTTGCCAAAGGTTTATTAACAGAGAAAAACGCAAAAGCTTTATCAGTTGTAAAGCTTGAGAAACCTATAGATGAGGTAACGGCCGAAATAAGCGGCCCGCTTAATGGAGGCGATCCGCTGGTAAGGTCCACATGGAAATGTACTGAAAATAATGTTCAAACTGTTAATGGGAATTTTACAAACTGCACTTTCAGCGGCTCTTATATAAATGAATTAGTTGCAGGGCAACCGCGAAAAGATCCAAACTCACGCCTGCATTTTCAAAACTTCAGAGGTAATTGGGAAGGAATTACACTGCGTTCGAAAAATATTTATATGGATAATTTAGAGATCCCTGTAGTCAATGCTGATATAAAAGCAGATTTCGATCTCACAAAACTCAACAACATAATAGGAAGCAGCACACTTGATCTACACCAGGGAAAAGGTCAGTTAGACATAACGTATTCGGGGCCTTTGGGGCAAAACACTAAAAAAAATACGATACTAAATGGTAAATGGACTTTTTCTGACGGCACGCTTATGTATCACCCGAGAAATATTGAGATAAAAGATTTAAACGGAAATATTGTTTTTAAAAACTCAGATGTATTTGTAAATGATTTCAGAGGCAATGTGCAGGGAAATAAAATAGTAATGAGCGGCAGCGGTAAAAATTTACTGGCTCTTATGCAAACCAATCCCGGAAAGATGTTTATAGACTGGAATATTTATTCACCTTCTTTAAATCTTGGCAGCTTTACTTCTCTTTTAAAAAAACGTGCTGCAACGATAAGAAAAAAGAAGTCAACATTCATGATCGGCCAAAATATAGATGAAATTGTTTCCCAGGCTAATTTTCGTGTAAACCTGAAAACGGACCAGTTAATATTTAAACATTTTACCGCTACCAATGTAAAAGCCTCTTTGGGTTTAATGAATGAAAACTGGACGCTTAATAATGTAAGCCTGAACCAGGGCGGGGGTTCAATGGTTATAAGCGGTAATTTAAATGAAAGAAATAGCCAGTATTATGATGCAAACTTTAAAGTAAACGTGCAAAATGCTGATGTTAATAAGATTTTCTATGCTTTCGACAATTTTGGTCAGACAGGGATTTCGTCTGAAAACGTGCGCGGAAAACTCACCTCCTCAGCAGACGTAAAAATGACCATACAACGTGATCTTTCAGGAACACCTGAAAATTTGGAAGGATTTATAGATTTTTCTTTAAAAAAGGGAGCGTTGCTTCGCTATGAACCGCTGCGCAATATTGGACAGCTTGCATTTCCCAACAGAAATTTTGATGAAATATATTTTGCTGAATTAAAAGACCGCTTCGACATAAAAGACCGTGAAATTGTCATTAACAGAATGGAAATAGAATCGACGGTGCTCACTTTATTTATAGAAGGTGTCTACAGTCTTAAGGGCAATACAGATGTGAGTGTGCAAATACCACTAAACAATATTAAAAAAAGAGACGAAGACTTTAAGCTTGAAAATAAAGGCGCCGATGCAAAAGGAGGAGCCAGCATTTATGTAAGAGGGAGGCCTGGGGATGATGGAAAGATTAAATTTAAATTAGACCTTTTCCGAAAGCTCAGAAAGAAAAGTGATAGAGAAAAGAAAGAAAAAGATAAAGAAGCAGGTAAATCTAAAAACTGAATAATTCTAATAGAACCACAATTTGTTGATGGAAACTGATTAAGAGGAAATAAAGAAACTTTATAATTAAGGCCTGATTATCTTTGGTTCTATGACAATTTGTATCGCTAAAATTGCCACGATTTTTAGGTCATAATGATATAATGAAGAATTCAGGTATCCAAATTAATTTATCAGAAATATAAGATTAATCAGAAAGTAAAATCTTCCTGCTAATGGCAATTATACTGTCCAAGGAATACTTACAATAAATTTTTGTTTAAAAGTTCTTCATTTTCAACAAGCTCATAAAAGTCTTTTTTGGTTGCCAGTTTTTTCAACATAGCAAGATGCTTCTCATGATGCATATCAGTTCCTAAAAAATCTGTCATTTTGTTTTTGATTAATTTTTCAGCCATTTTTTTTACCTCAGACCCATAGGCACCTGACAGGGACAATAAATTTACCTGCAACTTGCATCCCAACTCTTTAAAATGTTCGTATTGCACAAATTGATTATGGTAATAGTGATATCTTTCAGGATGGGCAATAATGGGCTGAAGCCCAAGCATTCTCAGGTCATAAATAACTTTCTCAAAATTTGGCGGTGGAGAGAGAAAAGACATTTCTACTAAAATATAATCTTGGCCTATAGTCAGCAATTCTTCCTTTTTTGAACTGGCTATCAATTCTGAAAATTCGTGATCTATCATATATTCTGCGGCTGCTTCTACCTTCATGTCCACACCAGCCTTTTGCAACGCAGCTTGCACCATTGCTAACTTTGGTAATATGGTAGCACGACTATTAGGGTACATATCAGCTAAAATATGCGGCGTGCAAATGAGTTTACTATATCCAAGCTTTTGAAGATCTTTTATAAATATCACCGTTTGTTCCAGCTCCTGCAGGCCATCGTCTATGCCTGGCAAAAGGTGGGAATGCATATCTGCACCTATAAATGATAAATCCGGAACAACGGCTTTGCCTGATCTTGTAAAAAAATTAAACATGCTGCAAATACTTCATTTGCAATATTAACTATAGATGAGACAGGGCAGACTTGTATTTTTTATAAAAAACAATATGAAAACATTTTTAACAACTTCATCAGAAAGATCATTGTTAGTCAGAAAATGTTTAACATCAGAAAAAAGATTTAAGCCGTCAGAAGATAAAATGTTTTTAATTTTCGTTGGCTTTCATCTCATTATCAATTGTATCAACGCTTCTTAAAAAGCGGGCGGGATTTCCTGCATATATTCCGGGTTTTGTAATGTCTTTCGTCACAACGGCTCCTGCACCAATAACAACATTATCACAAATGTCTACAGGTAAAATAGTAGCATTACTGCCAATAGAAACATTGCTGCCGATAGTTGTGCTTTTTAATAAATGCCGGTCTCCCAGAGCGGGACCGCCGGTTTTAAAAAGATCGTTTACAAACATAACACCGTGACCAATAAAACAATTATTGCCGATAGTAACTAATTCACAGATAAAAGCATGACTCTGCACTTTACATCCTTCTCCGATAACTACCTCCTTCTGAATTTCAGTAAAAGGGCCGACAAAAGAATTACTACCTATCTTGCAACCGTAAATATTAACCGGTTCTATTATGGTTACATTTTCACCAAAAATCACATCGCGTACACTTACGTGCAATGTTATATGCCTCATTTTTTTAAATCCTCGTTTTATTTAAAATACCGCTGTTTTTTTATCCTGAAAAAAATAAAAAGTGTTCAGAAACTATTTACATTGATGTCAACACAACAATCTTCATTTTGTTGCCCTTTTAATGTTATTCAGATATTTTTTAAATAAATGGAGAAAGATATTCTATCGGAAATTCAACTATCATTACCTGGTCAAGGCTTTCGAGCTTAACAAAAACCTTTTTCTTTCCGCCTTTTAAAACCGTTCCTGTTGTATCCATAAATACTCCGTGATTTACCTTAATTTTAGTATCCGGATCTAATGAGGACAGCGACTGTACTGATACAAATGCCGATTTTTCTGATAAAAATTTCTTGATTATATCTATTTCTGCATCTCTTATTACTGCAGGCTTGCCTGTATGATAAACAAAATTAAGTATACCATCTGTCATTAAAACCGCCGATTTCTCGGTTTCATCAATTCTTGCAAATACATAGGAAGTAAACAAAGGTTCTTCAACAATTTTTTTTCTGTCGCTCCACTGTTTCTCTGTTTTTTTTAACGGGCACCAGCATTCAACTCCTTTACGCTGTAACACACTGCTTACCTTTTTCTCCCACCTGGGTTTTGTATATAAAGCAAACCATTTTTTACTGTTTTCCATAGGTAACTTTTCTTATTCGAGGCCTTTACAGGCTACCTTCTGCAATTGTAAAATACAGGCAACTAAAAATATAAGATGAAAAAATATAAGACTTTTAATTAAAAATGTTGCCTTTGAGCTTTTTTCAAAAACTTTCAGACAGGTAAGGAGAAGAACTTTCTATCCCGGAGAATGTTAAACAAGAGTTGAATTAGCTTTATTTTATAAATTAAGAAGTAACAATAATGTCTGTTGTTACTTCTTAATATACCTTTATATTAATGGGTGGCTACATTATTCTGCTTCGACATGTCTTCTATCACGTTAGCAGCTTCATTTATGTAGATGTCTGATTTTAAGTTTTTCAGCCAGCTTTTATAACGTTCACCCTTATCTTTATCAACATTATTGTATTTTGAGGCATCGGACTTTAAACCTTCAAAAGGAAGCTCAACCGTTAATTTTGCAAGACTGTCGTTTTGTTTCACAGTTGTCCTTATTCCTTTTTGCTCTTCCTTGTATTTGTTCAGATTAAGACTATACGTCTTATCGTTTTGAGTTGAAAGCCACAGCGCATTTTTATTAATACGGTTCAGATTAACGTTATTCTTTATTCTTTGTTCGCTTTTTGTCTTTATGACATTTAAGTCATAATCTACAGGCCATTTTGTATAGCTTGTCTTTGAAATTTCATCCCATGGCATAGCATTATCATTATCTTTCTCACGAAATTTCAGGTACTCATATTCGTCAGGTAAGACTACATCAGGCGTTACTCCTCTTAATTGGGTAGAGCCTCCGTTTATTCTATAAAACTTCTGCAGTGTCAGCTTGATAGCTCCGTATTCTGTTCTTCCTGTAAAAAGGTCAAGCGGGCGGCCAAAAGGTATGCTTCTCTGCACTGTACCTTTGCCATAAGAAGAAGAGCTGCCTATGATAATGCCGCGCCCATAATCCTGTATAGCTGCTGCAAAAATCTCTGATGCAGAAGCGCTGAATTCATTTATCATTACAGTCAGCGGTCCCGTATATAATACTGTTTTATCATTGTCCCTTAGAACTGTCGGCCTTCCTTCCCTGTCTTTTACCTGCACCACAGGGCCTTCAGGTATAAACAGACCTACCATTTCAACCACTTCGGGCAGGTATCCGCCGCCATTGTTACGAAGATCCATTACGACACCCTGTACTCCTTCTGCTTCTAATTTCTGCAGTTCTTTTGCTACGTCCTGTGCACAGCGATGACCGTCGGGTTTCTCATAATCCGCATAAAAATCCGGCAGATAAATATAACCGATTTTTTCTTTACCATTAATGATTGCACTGCGCACATACACTTCATCCTGCACTATTTCGTCTCTTATAATTGACACTATTTTAAGAGCTCCGTCTTGTTTTCTTAAAGACAACCTGACTTCTGTTCCCTTGTTTCCCCGTATTATTTTTACAGCATCTTCAACAGCGAGCCCTGTCAGCTCCACAGGTTCGTCTTTTCCCTGTGCTACTTTAGTCACTATGTCTCCGACCTGTATCTGACCGCTCTTCCAGGCAGGGCTGCCGGTAAGCAGGCTGGCAACTTTTATATTTCCATCTTCTTCTTTCAGCGAAGCGCCTATACCATAAAATTTTCCGCTCATCTGCTCATCAAATGATCTTTTCTCAACAGGAGGAAAGTAATCTGAATGCGGATCCATATAAGCAGTAATGGTATTGACAAAAAGGTTGAAACGGTCGTCATCATTAAATTTAAGCTTTAAACGGTCAAAATTCTTGTCCATCATTTTTCCCACTTTGTCTCTTGCTTCTTTTTCCAGTTCCACATTACTTTTTACAATCGTGTCTTTCCTGGCTTTTAATTTATCACGCTGGTCAGTAAGTTCAGTAAACCGTTCCAGGGTTAGAAACTTTAATTTTTTCCTCCACATATCTTTTCGCTGGCTTTCGGTAGCAGGAAAGTCAAGTTTACTTCCGTCTATAACGATTTCTTCATTTGAGGTAAAATCAAAAGGTTTTGAAAGCATTTCTTTATACATACTCATCACTTCCTGCATACGCCTGGCATAGACTGCATCTACTGCGGGAACAAACTGAATGGCTGCCCCATGAATTTCATCATCTATCGAATTTTGGTATTTTTTCAATGAATTAATATCTGACTGAAGAAAAATATTTTTTTCAGGATCAACTGCAGCTAAAAATTTTTTGAAAATCTGCTCCGAAAAATTATCATTTATTGTTTTGGGTTTATAATGATTTTGTTCGATTATAGTTCCAAGGGTTGTTAATATTTTTTGTTGTGTAGAAAGAGAAGTGCTATTACCTCCCTGTGTTTGAAAAGCCCAGAAAATAGCAGCAAACAAAACAACAAGCACTATAGGAAGTACCTTACGTTTAAGCATAAATTGAAGTATTTTTTTCATTCGTATCAAAAATAAAGTAAAAAGGCTTTTAATCTGTTTTACGGTTTTATCTTAACAAAGGTTTTACCAGCTCTTTATTTCACTGATTGAAACATTATTTTTTTTATTAACCGGGGAATATGAGTCATAATACTAATAAAAATTATGCTACTTTTTAAGTTTCCACAACAAATGCTTTTAAAATACCTGTTTTTGCACAAAAGGCATGGAGCCCGGAGCAATAAGCATTTAAATTCTTTTTATCCGCGGGTTTTTATTACTTCCCTTAAAATCAATACTTTTAAATAAAAAGTTCAAACAAGCAAATGATACAACTGGAAAACGTTAGTAAACAGTATAATAATATAAAAGCTGTAGATGGCATTTCTTTGGAGGTAAAAGAAGGTGAAACAGTTGTATTGCTTGGCACAAGCGGATGCGGTAAAACAACTTCGCTTCGCATGATTAACCGGCTTGAAGTGCCAACTTCTGGTAAAATTGTCGTAAACGGGCAAAATGTACAAGAACAGCAGGCAGAAAAAATGCGGCGTGGAATAGGTTATGTTTTACAGCATCACGGATTATTTCCCCATTATACGGTGGGTGAAAATATTGCCATTGTACCCAATCTTTTAAGATGGAATAAAGACAAAATAAATAGCAGAACGCAAGAATTATTGGAGAAGCTGCAGTTACCCGGGACATTTGCAAATATGTATCCGGCCCAACTAAGCGGAGGACAGCAACAGCGGGTAGGGCTGGCAAGAGCGCTGGCCGCTTACCCGCCGGTATTACTTATGGATGAGCCTTTAGGTGCTTTAGACCCGGTAACACGGGCAGATATAAGAAAAGAATTCAGTACGCTGGATGAATTAAAAAGAAAAACAGTCCTGATGGTCACACACGATGTGCAGGAAGCCTTTGAATTGGGTGATAGAATTTGCCTGATGGACAAAGGTAAAATTGTGCAGATAGGAAAGGCGACAGATTTATTATTTAATCCTGCCAGTGATTTTGTCAGTTCTTTTTTAAAAGAACAACATTTTCAGCTTGAGCTTCAAAGTATTCTTATAAAAGATATCTGGCAGTTTTTGCCAAAAGCGATCAACGGAACGGATGAAGAAGTATTTTCACCGGAAAATAATGTATGGCAGGTATTGGAAACGATTTCAGTTGCAGCACAAACAGGTTCTCAAAGATTTATTTCAATTTTTAATAATGATAAAAAACAAATTGATATCGCTTCTCTGATGAGTGCTTTCTCACAATATAAAAATTCGCTTTCACATGCATGAGCAACAGCAAAGCCTTTGGAGCTTTATGCTGCAGCAATCAGATAAGTTGCTTGAGCAAACGCTCGCCCACATCGGCCTGACCTTTATTTCTTTGTTTTTTTCAATAATTATAGGAGTCCCTGCCGGTATCTGGATAAGCAGGCAAAAACAATGGAGCGGAGCTGTACTTGGCATTGCAGGAATACTGCAGACAATTCCGAGCATTGCATTGCTGGGCTTTATGATTCCGCTGTTGGGCATCGGCGCAAAACCAGCAATTGTTGCACTTATGTTGTACGCATTCTTACCAATAATCCGTAATACTTATACAGGAATCAATGGTGTAAATGCAGCCGTAACAGACGCGGCAAAAGGAATGGGAATGACACGTTCACAAATTCTTTACAAGGTTGAGCTTCCTTTGGCAATGCCGGTAATACTTGCCGGAATCAGAACGGCCACGGTTATAAATGTAGGCGTAGCAACACTTGCAGCATACATTGCAGCAGGCGGATTAGGCGAATTTATATTTGGCGGCATAGCTTTAAACAATACAAATATGATTTTGGCTGGCGCTGTTCCCGCTGCGTTGCTTGCCATTATTTTAGATTTCCTTCTTGCAAAAGCTCAGAATTTACATATTCAAAAAGCAAAAAAAGCTCTTATAATTATTCCTTTGGTTTTGATTGGCCTTTCATCTTTTTACCTGCTTCCTTCTGTCACCGGCAGTAAAATGCTTGCAGGTTTTACGCCTGAATTTATGGGCAGAAGTGATGGTTATTTGGGATTAAAGAACAAATACGGATTAAAGGTAAGAACGGTTGTAATCAGCGATGCAGTAATGTATAAGGCTGCTTACGAAAAACAATTGGATGTGATAAGTGGCTATAGCACGGATGGCAGATTAAAAGCTTATAATCTTGTTGTGCTTACAGATGATAAAACGATATTTCCTCCATACTACGCTGCACCAATTGTGAGGGAAGATGTTCTGCAAAAATATCCTGAGCTTGAGCCGGCACTTAATATTTTATCCGCCAGGATTAATGATTCAATTATGACGGAGTTAAATTACCGCGTAGATTACCTGCACCAATCGCCCGAAAAAGTTGCTAAAGATTTTTTGACTCAACAGAAGCTTTATAAAGAACCCCGAAACGGTAATAAAGGTGTAATAAGAATGGGCTCTAAAATTTTTGGAGAACAATATATTTTGCTGCAGATGTATTCAATTTTGCTAAAAGGAAATACAGATTTGAGCGTAGAAACGAAAACAGGATTGGGTGGTACGAAAATTTGTTTTGATGCATTGACTAACAACCAGATTGATTTATACCCTGAATATACAGGAACAGGATTGTTGGTTATATTGCAACCGGATAATAATACGGTGCAAAGCATTATTGTAAATAAAGAGAAAGTATATGATTTTGTTCAAAAAGAGTTTATAAGAAAATATCACATAAAATGGTTAAAACCGATAGGATTTAATAATTCTTACGCCTTGATGATGAGAAAGAAGCAGGCAGCAGCTTTGAAAATTCAAACTATTTCACAACTAAAAATGTATATTGATAATAATTAGCAGCATGAATTTTTTAGAAAGATATACAGCCGTCAGAAAAAGAACAGAAGCCATCTGTGAACCGCTCGAAACAGAAGATTACGTAGTGCAGCCCATAGCAGATGTCAGTCCGCCCAAATGGCACATTGGTCATACAACCTGGTTTTTTGAAACCTTTATTTTAAAAAATTATTATGCAGGCTACCAGGAATTTAACCCGGAGTATAACTATGTTTTTAACAGTTATTACGAAACCATAGGCGCAAGAGTTATACGAACCGACAGGGGAAACCTCAGCAGGCCTACAGTTATAGATGTTAAACTGTATCGTAAATATGTAGACGAGGCGATGATAAAGCTGATAGAATGCGGCTGCAATAAAGATATAGAAGAATTATTAGAATTAGGTTTTAACCACGAAGAGCAGCACCAGGAACTTTTATATACTGATATAAAATACATTTTAGGAAATAATCCCTTGTTTCCTGCTTATAAAAAAGATTTGGCTAAAACTATTAAAAATTCCTCGATTGGCGGATTTTTAATCATAGACGAAGGACTATACGAAATAGGTCATGAAGGAAATGGTTTTTGCTTTGATAATGAACTCGACAGACATAAAGTGTATCTTTCTCAATACCAGATGTCAAAAAACCTGGTTACAAATGGCGAATACATAGAATTTATTGAAGCAGGAGGCTATAACAATTTTACGTTTTGGCATGCAGAAGGCCTTGATTGGGTAAAGAAAAATAATATAGAATGCCCTATGTACTGGCATTATATTGACCGCGTCTGGCATCATTATACTTTAGAGGGATTAATACCTGTTAATGCTGAAGGCATTTTAAATCATATCAGTTTTTACGAAGCGGCAGCTTTTGCAGCCTGGAAAGGAATGCGGTTACCAACAGAATTTGAATGGGAAGCAGCCGCAAACCATTTCGACTGGGGCAGCCGGTGGGAGTGGACTGAAAGCGCATACCTTCCTTACCCGGGTTTTAAAAAAGCGCCGGGAGCCATTGGCGAATACAACGGCAAATTTATGGTCAATCAAAAAGTGCTTCGCGGAGCGTCTGAAGTAACGTCTCCCGGTCATAGCCGCATTACTTACCGCAACTTTTTTCATCCGCACTTACGCTGGCAATATACAGGCATCAGGCTGGCACAATAAAGAAATATGAATACCTTTTTAGAAGACGTTTTGAAAGGATTATCTGCAAAAGATAAATTTCTTCAGTCAAAATATTTTTATGATGCAAAGGGCGATGCTTTATTTCAAAAAATAATGGCATGTCCGGAGTATTATCCTACCAAATGTGAAATGGAAATTTTCACAAAGCAGACTGATCTGCTTGTTTCGGTTTTAACAGGACATAGCCTGGAATTTGATATAATTGAATTAGGAGCCGGCGATGCAACAAAATCGGGTTATTTGCTCAAAGGATTATTAGATAAGAGAGTGAGCTTTACTTATTATCCTGTTGATATCTCTTCAAACGTAATAAACCTCCTTAATACGTCGCTTCCCCAAAAGCTTGCAGGATTACAAATGCATGGATTAAATGGAGAATATTTTGATATGCTCGAAAAAGCAAAAACATTGTCAGATAAAATAAAAGTGGTGCTATTTTTAGGAGGCAACATAGGAAATGTTCCTTTTGAAAAGGCAGGAGAATTTTGTAAATCATTGCGAAGTCATTTAATGGCCGGAGACCTTGTTTTAACAGGATTTGATCTGAAAAAAAACCCCATTAAAATCCTGGATGCTTATAATGATAAAACCGGTTATACGCGCGACTTTAATCTAAATTTGCTGCAGAGAATAAATGACGAATTAAAAGGCAATTTTGTAATTGAAAATTTTTATCACTTTCCGACCTACGATCCTATTGCGGGAGCGTGCAAAAGCTACCTGGTAAGCTGCAAAAATCAAAGGGTTGAAATTGCCGACAGCACTTTTTACTTTGAAGAAGGAGAACCTGTATTTATGGAGATAGCTCAAAAGTATACCGTAAAGCAAACAGACGAACTTGCTGTGAAAAACGGGTTCAAGCCTAAGCAGCATTTTCTTGACTCAAAAAAGTGGTTTTTAGATACGCTGTGGCAATGCGGTTAATTATTTGGGGTTTCTTCAGATTGCTGTTTGCAGAGAGAAATTCTTTTCTTTTTAATTAGCCTGGCTTATAGTATTATTCAGGTTCTATTACGGATAGTGTGGGTAATTATGATTAAGCTGCAATTGCCCCGACCTTCAGGTCGTGGACGAAGAATAATAAATGAGAGGCTTTAGTCAAAAAATAAAACAACATGCGAAACATTAAAAGAAAACTTTTGATAAAGAATATGAAGAGTTTTAGCTAAAGCCAACGTGTCAATTTTTTATACAATCACGACCTGAAGGTTGTGAGAATTTTAGCCATACAAATCGTTATAGAACGATATTTATTCAGCTGTATAGTATTATTTATTTATTATAGGTTGGATTCTTATTTCTGTTAAAAGTTCTTCTTTATCATTTATTTCTGAAGATTTTCTTTATTCAAAAAATAATATTTCTTCACGGGAAAATTATTATGCCATTTTTTGCGTTATTGGGAGTTGCTTTATTCTCTTAGCTTATTTGTCTGCACAGACTAATTTAAGAAACTATAATATGTCAGAAGAATCCATCAATGCTATTAACGACGACAATATTTATGTTATAGAAAATGAAAACATTTCAGTAGATTTAAGTATTTTATATGAGATTTCAGGAAATGATAAGAACTTTGTCTATAGAACGGTTAGTGCTTTTTTAAAGAATATGCCTCAAACACTTAACAAAATCCAGCAGAGCGTAAGCAACCTGGATTGGGAGAATGTTTATTTTTCTGCACATTCTGCAAAATCATCACTTTTTATTATCAAAGCAGGTGATATGCTTGACTGGATGATAAGGTTAGAGGAAAATGCAAAAAATAAAGTAAATCTCGACAATGTATCGGGTCTTGTAAAAAAAATCAAAGAAAAATATTTCTTTGCAGAAGAAATATTAAATGACAGATTTTTCAAGAATAATAAATAATCATAGAATTCAGGAAAGCATTTCGGAATTTTGAAAACAAAAAGAGAGTTAATAATCCTCTTTACAATAATTTGTTATGAAAGTTTTAGTTGCAGAAGACGAAGAAGTTATGCTGATGACTATAGAAATGAAATTGAAAAACGAAGGATTTGAGGTGGTTTGTGCACTTGACGGCCGTGAAGCGCTAAGAATATTAGAAAATTATACGCCTGATATTATTATCACAGATATATTAATGCCCTATACTTCCGGGCTTGAATTAATAAGTATAGTCAAATCGGGCAAAAACAAGGGAATTCCTATTGTTGTCTTATCTGGTCTTGGACAGGAAAGCACAGTAATGGAAGCCTTTCAATTGGGGGCAGACGACTTTATAACCAAGCCTTTTAATCATACTGAATTATCAGTAAGAGTAAAGAGATTGTTGAAAATGCGAAAAATCACTGCTAAAAGTTTATAACCAAATTTGTTGTTTAGTCTTTTAAACCCGCCCTTTTTATCAAATGCCTTAATTTCTAAGGCACGTGTTTTTTAATGTAAAATGTTCAGCATTTATTCTGCTTCAGCTACCACTTCTTTAACTTCAGGAATCATACGTTTCATCATTCCTTCAATGCCGGCTTTTAATGTTATCATGCTTGACGGGCAACCGCTGCAGCTTCCCTGAAGCATAAGATTTACAACGCCTTCATCATAACTTTTAAATTGAATGGCACCACCATCCATCTCAACGGCAGGCTTTACATAATTTTCCAAAAGCTCTTTTATGCGTTTTACGACATCATCGTCATCTGCACTGATATCGTTGCTTGCATCTGATTTTAGTACAACAATATCTTCTTCATTTACAACCGGTCCGCCGTTTTCGAGATAATCCTTTAAAAATTCTTTGATGGTGGGTATCACATCCTGCCAGTCATCGGTCTCAGTTGTTTTGGTAAGGGTAACAAAGTTGCTGGCTATAAATACACTTTTAATAAAAGGAAAACTAAAAAGCTCTTTTGCAAGCGGAGAAGGGCCGGCAGTGTTTTCATCAGGAAAATCAATGCTCTTGCCAGGATACAAAAGTTTGTTAGCTACAAACTTCATTGTTTCAGGATTTGGAGTCATCTCTGTATATATGCTGATAACGGGATTGCCTGTCTTTATCATAATTTAAAATTTAAACGAACTGCAAAGGTAATAAACAGCATTCAGAATAATAATCTTTTAAGAATTTTACAAGCAATACTAAGTACTGTTTATCTTAAAATTTCATTTTTATTGATTTTAATCTTTTTTAAAGATGTTCTTAGCCGGAAAGTATTATTTTAATAGAAACGAAAATAATCAGACTAATATCAAAAATTATCTTTTAGAATTGAAAAGATCTTTTAAAAAATTGAAAAGATCTTTTAAAAGTATTAGGCAGAAAAAAGTATCAGAAGTGTTTAAATCCGAATAAATAACAGGCATAAAAAACTTCAGCAGACTGTTAGGTCTGCTGAAGCTCTATGGATATTAAATTTTACATGATTCAATTCTAATGCGGTAAACTATCGGTATGAGTAGTAGTAGAACTTGTGTCAGTAGTAGAAGAGGACCCCGTTGTACCACTGCCAGTTGTGCTGCTGCTATCAGTGCTCATACTAGAAGTACCAGAAGTACCAGTACCATCTGTATTAGTTTGACCAGCTTGTTGAGATGGGTTACAATAAGCAAGAGAAAAACCTATTGCTAACAAAACAATTACCTTTTTCATATAAAAAATTTTAGACATTCACACTATTATCATGCCATCTTCTGTTTTCTTAGCTTTTTTTATTTATAATTTATACTGTAATTATTTTTACACGATTCTCAGTTTTGCATAATTTAGCATTATCTTCTTTTCACCGTTATGCTCAAACTTAACAGTTGCTATCGGGTTGTGTGCAGATCCTTCCATTTTTATAACTTCTCCAAAACCAAATTTTTGATGCTCAACTTTTTGACCTTCCTGTAAAACAGATGTGTCGCTGGCTGCAAAACCAGCAGTAGGTATGTGTTCAACCACTTTAGGTGCAACAGAAGCAGCGGGCATATAAGATGGTTTGGCGTCTTTCCTGTTTGGTGGCGGGCCATATTTTTCGGCTATTCTCGCACTATTGCTTTGCCAGCCGCCACCGCTGCTCATCCTGTCAAAGGCAGAAGTGCCTCCAAAGTCATTGTATCCCTGGTTGCGGGCGCCGCCGCCTGCAAAGCTCCGGTCTATATATTGTTCCGGCATTTCCTCTATAAAACGGCTGGGCTCATTTTGCACCAGCTGGCCAAACCGGTACCGCGTGTTTGAGTATGTGAGCCACAAATTTTTCTTTGCCCGTGTAACGGCTACATAAAACAATCTGCGTTCTTCTTCCAGCTCTTCGCGGGTATTTATTGACATAGCGCTGGGGAAAAGTGTTTCCTCAATTCCACCTACAAATACGCAGGCAAACTCAAGGCCTTTAGCCGCATGTATAGTCATCAGCTTTACCACATCACTATTTTCTTTATCTTCATCTGCATCTGTAAGCAAGGTAATCTGTTGCAAATAACTTCCCAGACTTTTATCGCCTAATTCTCCGTAATCGTTACTCGGGCTTTCTGTCCATTCTTTTATCGAGTTCAGTAATTCCTGGATGTTTTCATACCGGGCAAGACCTTCGGTTGTTTTATCATTAAAAAGTTCTTTTATAATATTGGTATGCTTTCCAACCTGTACAGCTACATCGTAAGCATTTTTACTGTTGAGCATACTTTGGAAATACTTAATCATTGTTACAAAGTTACTGACAGCTTCAAACGTACCGGCTTTAAACCCAAACTCACCTGCTTTTGTCAGCACTTCCCACATACTTATATTATGCTCATTGGCAAATATTACAGACTTTTCAATAGTCGTTTTGCCGATACCGCGAACCGGATAATTGATTATTCTTTTCAGCGCTTCTTCATCCTGCGTATTTACGATGACTCTTAAATAAGCCAAAACATCCTTTATTTCTTTACGCTGGTAAAAGCTGACACCGCCATATATTCTATAAGCGATCCCCATCCGCCGAAGGCTTTCTTCAAACGAACGGCTTTGTGCATTTGTACGATACAAAATGGCAAAGTCGCGGTTATAAAAATGATTGCGAAGCTTTTGCTCCTGTATACTATCAGCTACGTATTTACCCTCATCATTATCGGTCATGGTACGAACGAGCCGAATCTTTTCACCTTCATGATTATTTGTCCATAAATCTTTAGGTATCTGCCCTTTATTATTTTTAATAACCTCGTTGGCAACATTTAAAATGCTTTGCGTGCTTCTGTAATTCTGCTCCAGCTTTACCACTTTTACATCGTCATAATCTTTTTGAAACTGCAAAATGTTCTCAATAGTCGCGCCGCGAAAGCTATAAATACTCTGCGCATCATCACCCACTACAGCAATATTTTCGTGTACCGCGGCAAGCAGTTTTATAATCTGATATTGCACCGCATTGGTATCCTGGTACTCATCTATCATTATGTATTTAAACTTGTGCTGGTATTTGTACAATACTTCGGGAAAGTCGCGCAGCAATTCATACATCTTAAACAACAAATCATCATAATCCAACGCACCGTTTTTAAAGCAACGGGCAGCATAACTTTGATAAATCTGACCAATCAATGGCCGGTTTGCTCTTATGTCTTCCTGCTGTATATAGTAGTCATTTTGATAATCAACGGGTCCAACCAAAGCATTTTTAGCCTGCGATATCCTGTTATGAACTACACTGGGTTTATAGTGTTTATCATCAAGGTTCATTTCATTAATAACTGTTTTCAGCACACTGCGGCTGTCATCAGTGTCATAGATAGTAAAATTGTTGGGAAAGCCTATTTTCGGAGCTTCTGCACGCAATATTCTTGCAAATACACTGTGAAAAGTTCCAATATATAAATTTCTTGCTTCTGTATTACCCAGAATTTTCTCTACCCTTTCCTTCATTTCAGCGGCAGCTTTGTTGGTAAAAGTGAGCGCCAGTATATTAAAAGCATCAATTTTATGTTCACTCATCAGGTGGGCAATGCGGGTAGTAAGCACTTTGGTTTTGCCGCTGCCTGCTCCCGCCACAATCATAATCGGGCCTTCTTTATGTATTACCGCTTCGCGCTGCGGCTCATTGAGGTCATTCAAATAATTAGACATAGAGCGAAGTTACATCCTTTGCCCGTCCTGCTCAAGCAGATTATGCAGCTCTTAATAAAGTGTTAGAAAGTGTTAGAAAATTTTTTGTGACAAGCGGCAGGAATTCTATTAAGCCGCCGTTGCGTCGCACACTTTTGCATTTATATGATATTCACCTTTTTCTCTTATTTTGTTTTAAATCTAATCATTGCTGTTAAGGCCGCGCAATTCAATTCTTACTTCCCAAACGTTCTCTCCAAATAATCTATAGTAAACTCTAAATAAGTCGGGCTGCCATTTGGCGTAACATTAGGTACATTGCAATTAAACAATTCTTCTGCCAATACAACCATTTCCTTTTCAGCCAAAACCTTTCCACTTTTTATGGCTTGTTGCCGGGCTACACATCGTACCAGTTTTTCACGCTTGCCGAATTTAATATCATTGCTGAAATGTTTGTATTGTTCCAGCAATAATTCAACAGCCATTTTTTCATTTCCCTGCAGTATGTCTGCCGGTGTTCCCTGTACAACAAAGGTGTTATTGCCAAAAGGTTCAATAAGATATCCGAGCACTTTCAGGTCGGGCAGCAACTCTTGCATCAGTACCGAGTCAGCTGGACTTAATTCAATTGAAGAAGGAAACAGGCTGCGTTGTGTTGGCATTTGTTTTCCATTAGCTGCTTCGCTATTCCTTTCATATAATATTCTTTCATGTGCCTGTTGCTGGTGTATAAGTAAGAATCCATTATCTGTCGCAGCCACTATATAAGTCTGATGCATTTGCGTAAGCGGAAAATTATTAAGCAACAAAGGACTGCCTTTTGGCGCTGCCTGTTCAAAACTTTTTGACTGGTGTTTATCCGTCAACTGCCAACTGTCAACCGTCAGCTCCTTCTCCGTCAACTCCTTCTCCGCAGGTTCGTAAAAATCTTTCCAGTGTTTAAGTTCGCTCCTGTTTGTTCCTTCAATTTTGTGCGCCTGGTTTTTTTGGGTAAATGTTTTAAACAGGTTGGATGAAGCGATTGCCTGCAGCCGCTCTTCATCGGCCGGTTTTGAGATAGCTTCCATTTGCTGTATATCTGCATTAAGGCTAAAATCAAGCGACGGCGCAATGCTGAACTGCGCAAGCGCGTGCTTTACAGCCGCCTGTACAAATGCATAAATAATCTTTTCATCCTCAAACTTTATTTCCTGTTTGGTCGGATGCACATTTATATCAAGCTGCGACGGATCGAGGTCTATAAACAAAACATACATCGGAAAGCTGTCTTTTGCAATCATGTCACCAAAAGCATTCATCACAGCATGATTTAAATACGCGCTTTTTATAAAGCGGTTATTTACAAAAAAATATTGATCACCCCTGGTTTTCTTAGCAGTTTCAGGCTTTCCGACAAAACCTGAAACATTCAAATAATCCATATTTTCCTGTACGCTTACAAGCTTCGCACTGTATGCAGTTCCTAAAATCTGTAAGATCCTTTGTTTAAGACTTCCTGCCTCCAGGTGAAAAACCTGTTGGCCATTGCTGGTCAGGGAAAAGAAAATATGCGGAAAAGCCATTGCCACACGTATAAACTCATCAATAATGTGGCGCATTTCTGCAGCATTGCTTTTTAAAAAATTTCTTCTTGCCGGCACATTAAAGAAAAGGTTTTTCATGCAAATATTTGTTCCGGCTGAAGTGCTGCATGCTTCCTGCTTTTTTACAATGCTGTTTTCTATTTCGAGGCAGGTACCGATTTCTTCCTCCGGTTTTCGGGTTTTCAATTCTACCTGTGCTACAGCAGCAATTGAGGCAAGCGCTTCTCCCCTGAAACCCATTGTTTTTATCTTAAAAAGGTCTTCAATATTAGAAATTTTGGAAGTGGCATGTCGTTCAAAAGACATTCTTGCATCCGTTTCGGTCATTCCCTTTCCGTTATCCACCACCTGTATCAGGTTTTTACCGGCATCGGTAACTATGAGCTTTATTTCGGTGGAGCCGGCGTCAACTGCATTTTCCATCAATTCTTTTACGGCGCTTGCAGGTCTTTGAATTACTTCTCCCGCGGCTATCTGGTTGGCAATATTGTCTGGTAATAATTGGATGATGTCCGGCACTGCTCTCTTAATTTATTAAAAACAAAATTAGCATTCTGCAGCGGCATTTGATTTTGCGTTTGCAATATTAAAAAACCAGTTGCGTTTGTATCAGACAAACAGATGTCAAATAGAAATAATTTATATTTATGAAAAAGAGATTAATAACTGTAAGCCTGGCAATATTTTCTTTAGCTGCCTGTACAAAGTCTGTGGATAATGTTATAAACGGTGTTCCTGTTAAAAGCGTCATTGCTGCCATTACAGATTCCAGTCAATTCATTAAATATACTATTTTAAAAGGCCAGCAATATTGCGACAAACGCACCTATCAGGCAGTAAAATACGATCAGTTATCCTTTACTGTAAAATTTGACAGTTCTGCTATTTATAAAACGACAGACCTTAAAAATCAAAATGATATTAATAAACTATTTGGCTTTAGTGATAATAATGCAGCCCACCACGAGTTTAGTGCAAGATTTGGCTGGAGATGGAGCAATAATGCGTTGCACTTGTTTGGTTACATTTATAATAATAGCGTAATGAGTAATAGAGAGTTAGGTACAGTGACCATCGGCTCAGAAAACAATTGCACAATCAAAGTAAGCGACAGCACTTATATTTTTACGGTTAACAATAAATCTGTAACGATGCCCCGGGCAAGCAAAACTTTAAAAGCCGAAGGATATAAGTTGTATCCATACTTCGGTGGTGATGAAATGGCGCCTCATACTATTTCAATCTGGATAAAAGAGCTATGAGAAGTTTCTTAACCACATAGGCACATAGGTACAATAGAGTTTTGAAAAATTAGGGTTTTCTGCTAAAACCGGTATTTTTAGAAAATATGTTTTCTATGTTTCTATGTGCCTATGTGGTTTCAGATTGTTGATTACATTATCTTGTGTTGCATAATTTATTTAAGCAATCTATAATGAAATCTTTGCTAACTGGTTTTCTCTTTTTTATTTTTTCTTCTTCTTTTGGTCAATATAAAAGCAGTTTACCTGCTGATAAATGGGTTGACAGTGTTTTTAAGTCTCTTAATAAAAAACAAAGAATTGCGCAATTAATGATTGTAAGGGCGCACAGTAATCTTGGTAAAGAACATGTAGAGTCAGTTACAGAACTTATAAAAAAATACAAAGTAGGTGGCTTATGTTTTTTTCAGGGGGGACCGGTACGTCAGGCTAACCTCACCAATTACTACCAGTCAATAGCCAAAACACCGTTGCTTATAACGATTGATGGTGAATGGGGTTTGGGAATGCGACTTGACAGTGTAATAAACTTTCCAAGACAAATGATGATGGGTGCAGTACCTGATGCACAGCTTGTTTATCGTTTCGGACAGGCCGTTGGGCTCCAATGCAAAAGACTGGGCATCCATGTAAATTTTGCACCAGTTGTTGATATCAACAACAATCCGGCAAACCCGGTTATAAACGACCGCAGCTTTGGTGAAGACAAATATAAAGTGGCGCTTTTTGGTGTTCAATATATGAAAGGCATGCAGGATGCGGGCATAATGGCTTGTGCCAAACACTTTCCCGGCCATGGCGATGTAAGCGTAGACTCGCACTTTGATCTTCCCGTAATTAATAAAACCCGCCGCCAGCTTGATTCTTTAGAATTATATCCATTCCGGCAAATGATAAAAGAACGCGTTGGCAGTGTAATGATTGCTCATTTATACATTCCCGCTATTGATACGATTGCTAACCAGGCAACTTCGCTTTCGTATAACAACGTTACAGGCTTGCTGAGAAATGAGTTGGGCTTTAACGGTCTTACCTTTACCGATGCGTTGGAGATGAAAGGAGTCTCAAAATATTATCCCGGCGGCCAGGCGTCTGTTCAATCTTTAATTGCAGGAAACGATATGTTATGCCTGCCCGAAGATATAAAAGGCAGCATAAAAAAGATAAGAAAAGCAATGAGGAGAAGGCAATTACACAAAAAAGATATTTATGCAAGGGTTAAAAAAGTACTTCTTGCAAAATATAATTTAGGCTTGAACCAGAATGACTCAATAAAAACCGAAGGTCTCGTTAATGATCTGAATGCAAATACAAATGAAATAAAAAAATTGATTTCACAAAATGCAATTACTCTTTTAAAACTGACGAATAAAGATATTATTCCCCTTAAAAGCAAAAAAATTGCTTTTCTTGGCGTTGGTATTGACTCTGCCAATGCATTTGCACAAAGGCTTCAGCAGGATTACGGAGCGCAGGTTTTTACATTTGACTCTAAAAAAGATAGCGGTACAGTAAATTCTTTACTAAATGATTTAAGAAATAAATATGATTTTGTTGTCATCGGAATGCATAATTATAGCCGCAGGCCTGCTAATCAGTTTGGTATTTCAAATGAAACATTTCAGTTAATTAACCAGGTACAGTCACAGGTGCCTTCGATAACTTTTGTTTTTGGAAATCCGTATGCTATAAAAAACATTGCCGCCACTTCGGCCAATCTTGTCGCTTGTTATGAAGATGATAGTATTACCCAGCAGGCAGCCACTGATGTTTTACAGGGAAAAATAGTTCCAAAAGGAAAACTTTCTGTAACTGTGAGTGATGAACTTCGTTTTGGAACAGGAATTATTAGCAAAGAATATTTTCCTGAAGCTGTACCGGAAAGTGTTGGATTGCAGTCAGCTATTCTCAATAACATAGACTCCATTGCCAATGATGCCATTGCAAAACATGCCACTCCGGGTTGTGTGGTTTTAGTGGCAAAGGATGGAAAAGTTGCTTTTCAACGATCTTATGGATATACTAATTACGATAGTCTGGAACCGGTAACAAATGGTATGATGTATGACCTTGCGTCCGTTACTAAAATATCAGCTACGACAGTTTCTGTAATGAAACTTTACGAAGAAGGAAAACTGGATATTAATAAAACACTTGGTAATTATTTACCCTGGGTAAGAAGAAGTAATAAAGAGAATATCCCGCTTAAAAACCTGCTGTTGCACCAGGCACAATTAATTGCCTATATTCCTTTTTATAAAGAAACTATTGATAAAACAGGTCGGCCGCTGCCTTCCATTTATAGCAAGTTCCCTTCAAAAAATTTCTTAATAAAAGTTGCAGATGATTTGTATTTGCGAAATGACTGGCGAGACACTATGTACCACAAAATTTTGCTAAGTAAATTAGGTGAACCAAATACATATTTGTACAGCGATAATGATTTTATATTTCTTGGAAAAGTGGTGGAAGCTATAACAGGCAAAAAGCTTGAAGATTATACAAGAGAAACTTTTTATTCGCCACTTGGGATGACTACTACCTCTTTCAAGCCACGGGAACACTTTCCATTAAATACTATTGCACCCACTGAAAATGATACTGCCTGGAGACAACAATTGTTACGCGGCGATGTTCACGATCCTGGTGCAGCAATGTTTGGGGGAGTTGCAGGTCATGCCGGATTGTACAGCAATGCTTATGACCTTGCGCAACTGTATCAGATGCTTTTAAACGGCGGCGAAATGAACGGAGTCCGTTATTTTAAAAAAGAAACGATTGATACATTTACAGCTTACTCAAGCGAAATAAGCCGCCGAGGTTTAGGCTTCGACAAACCTGAAAAAGACAATGCAACCCGCATAGATCCTTACCCGGCATTAAGTGTTTCTCCGCAAACTTTCGGTCATACAGGTTTTACAGGCACTTGCGTTTGGGTTGATCCTGCTTACAACCTTGTTTATATTTTTCTCTCCAACAGGGTAACACCTGACGGAGGCGATAACACCAGGCTGCTGAAAATGAATGTGAGGTCAAACATACAGGAAGTTATTTATAAGGCTATGCTGCAAAAAGCTGATTCAAGACCAGTTACAAAGAAATCATTTTAAACAATAATTTTGGTTTTTTGGGTAGAAGTAATAAAACTTGTGCTTTGCAAAAAATTTATTAATGACTTATATTAAAATAGCAGAATATTACTTTCACAGATGTAATAAGTGAGTCAAGTTTATTTTTATCAGGAAATTTTTTGTAGAAGGAACTTTAATTTTCTTTCTCAAATTCTTGTTTTTACTAAAAAAGCACCGAATAAATTCAGTGCTTTTTTAGTCGTTTTTATTTTATTTACTATAAACTCCTTTTTACTTCCTCTTCTTCAAATGCCTCAATAATATCACCTGCGCGTAAATCATTATAGTTTTTAATGGTGATACCACACTCCATATTATTGTTAACTTCTTTTACATCGTCTTTGAAACGTTTAAGTGAACCTAACTCTGCACTTGCTCCTTCTCCCTTAGGATATTCGACTATTCCATCCCGGATAATTCGAACTTTTGAATTTCTGAATATTTTACCATCCAGCACCAAACATCCGGCAACAGTTGCTTTATCAAATTTATACACTTCTTTTACTTCAACATTTGCGGTAATTTTCTCCTGGTATTTAGGTTCCAGCATTCCTTCCATTGCACTCTTAAGCTCATCAATTGCTGTATAAATAATAGAATATAACTTAATCTCAAGACCTTCATTCTCGGCTACTTTAGCAGCCTGGCTTGATGGTCGTACGTTAAAGCCTATTAATATAGCATCTGACGCAGTGGCCAGGTTTACATCACTTTCTGATATCTGGCCTACGCCTTTGTGCACTACTCTTACAGCTATTTCTTCTGTAGAAAGTTTTTGCAATGAGTCGCTTAATGCTTCTACCGATCCATCCACGTCACCTTTTATAATCAGGTTAAGCTCTTTGAAGTTACCTAAAGCCAAACGGCGGCCAATTTCATCAAGTGTAATATGCTTTCTTGCACGCAAGCCTTGTTCACGAAGAATTTGAGAACGTTTTGTTGCAATGTCTTTAGCCTCGGCCTCATCCTGGTAAACCCTGAATTTCTCACCTGCCTGCGGAGCCCCGTTCAAACCAAGAACGAGCACAGGAGTAGATGGAGGAGCTTCTGTTAATCTCTGGTTCCGCTCATTGAACATAGCCTTTATTTTACCAAAGTACTGTCCGCTGACCATAATATCACCCTGTCGTAAAGTACCATTTTGAACAAGTACCGTTGCTACATAACCCCGTCCTTTATCGAGAGAAGCTTCTACAATCGTTCCGGTACCTTCGCGGTCAGGATTTGCTTCCAAATCAAGTATTTCAGACTCAAGCAATATCTTTTCAAGCAAAAGATCTACGTTGAGTCCCTTTTTAGCACTAAGTTCCTGGCTTTGATATTTGCCTCCCCACTCTTCTACCAATATGTTCATTGCCGAAAGCTGCTCGTATATTTTTTGTGGATTCGCTCCTTCTTTATCTATTTTGTTGATTGCAAATATCATAGGAACATTTGCTGCCTGCGAGTGACTGATAGCTTCCCTCGTCTGGGGCATTACCGCATCGTCTGCGGCAACTACTATCACTGAGATGTCGGTTACTTTCGCACCTCTGGCCCTCATAGCTGTAAACGCTTCGTGTCCGGGTGTATCTAAAAAAGTTACTTTTTTGCCTGTGGCGGTTTTAACCTCATAGGCTCCGATGTGTTGGGTAATACCACCTGCTTCACCGGCTACTACATTTGCATTACGTATATAATCAAGTAATGAAGTCTTACCATGATCAACGTGACCCATAATGGTAACAATGGGAGCGCGGGGCAGCAAATTGTCATCATCCTCATCTTCTTCTTCATCTTCCATCTCAGCCTGTGCTTCCATGTCAATAAATTCAACATCAAAACCAAATTCACCCGCTACCAATTCAATTACTTCCGCATCCAGACGTTGGTTGATTGATACCATTATACCAAGTCCCATACATTTACCAATAACCTCAGCAAAGCTTACATCCATAAGGTTAGCTAATTCGCTTACGCTGATAAATTCTGTTACCAATAATTTGTTATCATCTCCTTCAGACCCTGCATGATCAACAACCCCATCTCTTTTTGCTTTACGGTATTTTGCTTTTAAGCTTTTACCACGGCCTGATCCGCCTGCCAGTTTTGCCTGCGTTTCCCGTATTTTATCCTGTATTTCTTTTTGATCTATTTCTTTGTCATCTCTGCGCTTTTCAGCAGAACGCGGACCAAACCTGTTAGTTGCGTTTTGAGCCGGCTGCGCCTGACGCTGTATGCCACCTTGTCCTGGTGCCGGACGATTAAATCCGCCTCCGCCTTGTGAGCCATTTGGGGAAGAACGATTAAAACTGCTATTTCCCTGTGATCCGCCACCCTGTTGACGCTGCGCCCCGGGTAACTCTGATGAACGTGGACCAAAGCGATTATTAGGTCCTGTGGCTGCAGTAGCCTGACCTTGAAACTGGCCTGTATTTAAACGCGGTTGCTGAGTAGGATCCCTGTGCCCTTGTTCCCCACCTTTTCTGTCTACCGGAATTCGTTTGCGTTTACGTTTTTCCTGGTTGTTTTGTTGCTTTAAACGTGTATCTGCCTCGACGGGTAATTGAATCTTACCTAAAATTTTTGGTCCCTCAATTTTATCGGCTTTTATATTTGACAATACAGGAGGGCTGTCTAAAGATGCAGCAGGAGCCTCAGGCTGAAGTTGAGGTTCAACTACAGGCAGGCGCGCTGGTTGAGGCTGAGGTGATGCTTTTGGTTGTGAAGCAACAAAAGAGTTAGGTTGCCTTACATTTTCTCTGCCGGGTTGTTCTTTTGCTGTTGGTTCAGATAAAGGCTTTTTCTGCTCTGCAGGTTTATGCAAGCCTTTTTTTGGCCGGGTTGAAGAGTCTATTGAGGAAAGATCGATTTTTGAAATAATTTTCGGACCTTCTATTTCCGGCGCTTCTATTTTAAGTGAAACCGGGGGATTCTCCTTTAACTCATCCACATTAGAAGTATCAGTGTCATTTTTAGATACTGCTGTGTCAGAGGCCGGAATATTTAAAAGTGGTCCCACTGGTTCTGAGGCAGGCTCTTCCGGGATTTTCTCAACCGGAGAAGTTTCCTTAGCGGACTCAGGTTGTATTTCAGCAACGGCCGGTTTCTTTACCGGTTCGTGTTGTTGTGTTGGTTCTTGCTGTCTTTGTACAGGTATTTCCTGAAGCAGCTGTGGTGGTTGAATTTCGGCAACTGGTTCTGGTTTTTTGGTTTCAGTTGCTGTTTCAGGTACAGGTTGTTGTACAATCTGCGGGGCAGCAGGTTTTACCAAGTCCTTTTTATTAAAGGTAATTTCTTCTTCATCACGTTTTCTGCGACCTTCCTGTTGCACTCCTTTGGGAATTTCAACAAGATCCGCCTTGTTTTTTGCCACCTTATCCCCCTGAAACTGATGCTGAAGTGAACGATACATATCCTCGTTCAATTTTGCAGTAGGTTTCAGATCATCACGGTTAAAGCCTTTGCCGGCCAAAAATTCCACAATAGTATCCTGGCCAACGTTAAACTCTTTGGCGGCTGCTAATAATCTCGGTAATTTAAGTTCTGTCATTCAAAGTTTTTATTATTCTATAGGCCTGCACACATTTGAAAGCCTCAAAGTTATCTTAGGTCTTATTAAAAAAGCTATTTCTATGTTTAAAGCTTTTTAATTGTAAATTTTGACAGGAATATTGTTTTTCTGCTTCTTGCGCAATTTGCTTTGCAACCTTCTATTTCAATTTATTCGGCAAAGGGCGTAAATGTAACCTTTAAAGATTAAATTTAATTATAAACCTGACAAATAAGTTTCCTATCGTATAGTATCAATTACTAATTCTATTAACGCGTAAAGATTTAAAAGTTACATAGAGCTATTGGTAAACAAACCATGTTACTTACTGTTTAAATGCAACTGCAGCGTGCTTTTTCTTTATTTATCTATTCCTTCTCAAACTCATTTTTCAATACGCTTCTTATTTCAACTATCGTTTCTTTTTCCAGGTCCGTGCGACGTTCCAGTTCTTCTGCTGTTAAATCGAGCACACTGCGTGCCGTATCGCAACCAATGCGCTTCAATTCATCTATTATCCACGGTTCAATTTCGTCGCTGAACTCTTCAAGGTCTATATCAAACTCGTCAACTTCTCCTTCATTATCACGATAAACATCAATTTCAAAACCGGTAAGCTCACAGGCAAGCTTTATATTAACTCCACGCCGGCCTATAGCTAAAGAAACCTGGTCGGGCTTAAGAAAAACACTTGCATGTTTGGTTTCCTGGTCTATATCCATATTGGTTATCTTAGCAGGGGTAAGTGATCTTTGTATTAACAGGTTTATATTATTTGTCCAGTTAATAACGTCGATATTTTCATTTTTAAGTTCACGAACGATACCGTGTATACGGCTTCCTTTCATACCAACGCAGGCGCCTACAGGATCTATGCGGTCATCAAAACTTTCTACAGCTACTTTTGCTCTTTCTCCGGGGTCTCTCACAATTTTTCGAACAACAATCAGGCCATCGAAAATCTCCGGCACTTCAATTTCAAGCAGTTTAGAAAGGAATTTAGGACTTGTGCGGCTCAGGATAATTACCGGAGTGTTATTTTTTAAATCTACTCTTTCTACAACAGCACGAATGCTTTCACCTTTTTTGAAAAAATCAGTGGGGATTTGTTCTGATTTTGGTAAAATAAGCTCACTTCCATCTTCATCCAGCAACAAAACTTCCTTTTTCCAAACCTGGTAAACTTCTGCGCTTATTATTTCTCCAACGCGTTCGCTGTATTTTTTTACAAGCACATTTTTTTTAAGATCATTAATCCGGCTCGCTAATGTCTGTTTAGCAGCCAGAATGGCACGACGGCCAAAGTCAAAAATATTCACTTCTTCGTACAGTTCTTCCCCTACTTCAAAGTCAGGCTCAAACTTAGTTGCATCACTGTAAGCAATTTCTGCAAGGGGGTCCATCACTTCTCCGTCGTCTACAATCATACGCCTGCGTATGATCTCGAGGTCACCTTTCTCTGCATTTACTATTACATCAAAATTATCATCACTCGTAAATTTTTTGCGCAACAATGTTTTAAATACATCCTCTACCACTTTCATAAGCGTAGGGCGGTCAATATTTTCCGCATCCTTGAATTCCTGGAATGCTTCAATTAAATTAATACTTGCCATAAATTTTCTTAAAATTTCAAAAAAATCAAATTCTAAATTCTGCTTTAAAAAATCCTTTCAAAATAAGTTATTCAAAATTTAATCTGAACAATTGTTGTTTTTATATTGTCAAAAGGAATAACGTATTGGTGTGTTTCTGCTTTTTTACCTTTTCCTGTCGCCTGCTCAATGATAATATCCGTTTCGGTGACTTCTAAAAGTTTGCCTTCTTTTTCTGTTCCATCATTAAAGGTGACAAGCACATAGCGGCCTTTGTTTTTTACATATTGCCTGTGCATCTTTAAGGGTTCATCAACGCCGGGCGATGAGATTTCCAATGAAAAGATTCCATCAGCAAACATCGCTTTTTCTTCTATTTGTGCATAAAGCTTACGATTGTATTTTACACATTTTTCAATAGACATCCCTTCCTCACTGTCAATAAAAATTTTAATATTGTTAACAGGTTTTATTTTAACTGATACCAAAAAATCACCTGGTTCTGCAGCGAAAAGGTTTGTAATCATCCCTTCTATTTCAGTAATTATTGCTTCGTTGGCCATGTTAAATAAGAGAAGGGAACGGTAACCGTTCCCTTCTGTCGTTTTTTTATTTCCAATACAAATGTACGAATAAGAATATATACAATCCAAATTTTCGGTACCGTTTTACATGCCTGTCATTTTGTTTTTGAGTTAACTTTTTGTAAAAAAGATAAAAGCATACAGATTTTATTTCGTATAATAATGGCGCATAGTAACTTCGTTGAATTATGCTGATACGCTTATTGTTTTGGTTTATGCTGTTTTATTTTTTGTTACGCTTTTTAATAAGAGTTGTAATACCGGTTGTTATGGCAACAAAAGATATAAGCGCAAAAGCGAAAGACATCAATGAAAATATGAATGGCTATCAATCAGCCACACCTTCATCAACACCACAGGATGAATCAGTAAAGTCTCACTCAAAAACCTCATCTGCTAAAGGAGATTATATTGATTTTGAGGAAATAAAATAAATGGTGAAAAGATTATGAATGCTTTGTTTCGTATGCTATCTTTAATAAAAACACATTTTCTCAAACTTTTCGAAATGCTGCATTATAATAAAAACAACCTTTTATTAGTGTTAATAACAAAAAATCATAGCTGCAGGTCACAAACTGTTTTTGGAGGTAATAAAAGAATAGTTTGAAGCCCGGCAAGTTTAGCTCCTTCTATATTTTTAGCAGTATCATCTATAAACAATGTTTGGGCAGGATTGAGATTTTCGGCCCGAAGCAATTCAGAAAAAGACTTGGTGTAAGGTTTTCTTAAGCCTAATTGATGAGAATAGTATGCTTTTACAAAATAATCATCAAAATTTTGCTTTCCGGTACTTTCCCGGTAAATTTTTTGAAAAGCATGGTAATGTATAAGATTGGTATTTGAAAACAGGTAAATATTATATTGCTCACCAATTTTTACCAGCCATTCAAGTCTTTCTGCCGGAAAGGTTCCTAACATAGCATTCCATGCATTTCTTATTTGCGCGTCTGTTAGTGATATTCCGGATTCTTTTCTAAAACCTTCGTAAAATTCATCAGGAGTAAATTTACCTGTTTCCAGTTTTTCAAAAAGGTCAGATGCAGTGCTTTGAGTGTAAAACTGTCTCCAGTTGGTTACTCCTAAATCATAAAAGGCTTTTTCTGTTGCGGAAAAATGAATTTCAATAAATATTCCTCCTAAATCAAAAATGATATTTTTTATTTTTTCCATAATTGCAAAAATAATGACACGGGAAGTGTGAAAACTTTTATATTTGCACCCGCTTCCACAGAAGCAGGGCCTATAGCTCAGCTGGTTAGAGCACCTGACTCATAATCAGGTGGTCCCAGGTTCAAATCCTGGTGGGCCCACTGAAAATCAAGGAGTTACAGTATAAGTAACTCCTTTTTTATTTTTTTCCGACACTTTTAAAGGTTAAATTTATTCAACAGATAAAATTTCTTTTTTTGTTAAAATAGCGGTTATACAAATGCAACCTCTTTTACAAGGTATAATCCCTGCATTATTCTTCTGCCACCTGAAAAGTTATAAACTGTACTGCCTGGTAAATCACCTTTCTATCGTTTTGAATGGCGGGTTCCCATTCAGGACCTTTCTCTTGTATAAAAGAAAATCTTTGTGTTCTTCATTATTGAGACACAACCAGACATTTTTTACATAAAAAAAGTTTATCTTTTTGCAAATGTTTTCACCGGCAAACACACATGGAAGATGCTTTCTATGCTTTTGCATGTACTAATTTGCCTGTTAATATCAGCAGCAATACCAGCAGAAGATTACAAACATACTTTTAGCAGTTATCTTTATAGTCAGTAACAATAGTCAGCTAATGGAAATAAACTCAGACATTGTTTCATACTACAAAAACAGGGCAAAAGAGTATGAAAGAATTTACAGCAAACCTGAGCGGCAGAGCAGCTTATTACTTGCTGAAAAAATTTTGCAAGACTTATTCCGGGGCAAAGATGTTTTTGAAATTGCCTGCGGCACTGGTTACTGGACAAAAAAAATCGCTGCCACAGCTAACACTATTGCAGCGGCAGATATTAATGATATAGTGATAGAAATTGCAAAATCAAAAAACTACTCGCCGGCAAAAGTTGACTTCGAGACAGCAGATATTTTTAGCCTGGAAAACCATATTAAATATGAAAGCTTGTTTGGTGGTTTTATCTGGAGCCATATAAAACTGCACGACCTTAATAATTTTATTAGCATTACTAATCGCCTTGTAAAACCTGGCGGCATGCTCGTTTTTATGGATAATAATTATGTTAGCGGCAGCAATCTTCCTGTGACCGGCCAGGATAATTCAGGCAACACTTATCAGACAAGAACGCTTGATAATGGAACGATACATACAGTTTTAAAAAACTTTCCAACAGAAAAATATATAAGAGAATTTTTGACAGACAAAGCAACCGACATAAGCTTTATAAATTTACATTACTACTGGATTTTAAAATACAAAAATATTGGAGCGACATAATGTATGCTGCTTATACCGAAAGCAGGAAGAGCGAATCTTAATGTAAAAGGTTAACTTTCATTTGACACCATCTCAATTAAAGATCTAAATAGTTTCTTACCATTATTTATTTGTGTGTTTCACAGCATCTTCCAAACCGGCATCTTTCAAAGCAGACGGAGTTTTTTTCCTGATTTTCATATTTAAAAGTTCTACTGCAAAGGAGAAAGCCATGCCGAAGTACACGTAGTTTTTAAGATGAAGATCTTCTGCTTTTTCGGCAGCCCATCCTTCTACAATCAGTATCATACCTACCATCACTAAAAAGGAAAGTGCAAGCATTTTTAAAGTAGGGTGCATGTTAATGAAACCTGCAATTCTTTGGCTGAAGAGAAACATGATGATCATAGCGATGATAACAGCAACTATCATTACTTCAAGATGATTGGCAATGCCAACTGCTGTGATTATACTGTCAAACGAAAAAACCATATCAACAAGAATGATTTGCACTATCGCACTTGAAAATGAAGCTGGCTTTTTTCCCGCATTTTGAAATTCATCTTCATCCCCTTCCAGTTTTTGGTGAATTTCTTTTACTGTCTTGTATAATAAAAATAATCCTCCTGCAATCATTACAAGGCTGGCCAGGTCGAATCCCTTTCCAAAGATGGTGAACAAAGGAGAACCCTTTTGTCTTATCAGCCAGCCAAGCGCTATTAACAGCAAAACCCTTACGGTTATTCCTGCAAACATCCACGTTCTTCTTGCTTTTAATTGCTGGTTCTTAGGCATTCTGCCCATTATAATAGAAACGAATATTACATTGTCAACGCCTAAAACAATCTCTAAAATGGTAAGCGTTAAGAGGCTCACTAAGGTATCAAAAGAAAATAAGTAATCCATTATAAGTAAAAATTTGAAACGGCAAATATATAAGAGAAATAGGCGTGATAAGAACTATACGGTTAAGGTTTATAAGAAAGTAAGCTGAAATTCATTTATCCGGCCGCTGCTCAACCGGCTAAATCCTCGCATATATTTTTAACGATTGCCGGCCCTTCATAAATAAAACCGGTCCATATTTGTATAAGAGATGCGCCTGCTGCCAGTTTTTCTTTTGCGTCATTTCCATTAAAAATGCCGCCGCTTGCTATTACCGGCAGTGATCCGTTTGTTTGACGGTTAATATATTTAATAATTTGTGTTGATTTTTCTTTTAAAGGCATGCCGCTCACACCTCCTGCCCCAATCCGCGCAACAGATTCCTTGTCTGTGTGCAATCCTTTTCTGCTGACAGTGGTGTTGGTGGCAACGAGGCCGCTTAATTTTACTTCGTGAGACAATTCTATTATATCGTCTAACTGGCCAACAGTAAGGTCGGGAGCAATTTTCAGCAGCAAAGGTTTGGTATTTATCCTGCCATGATTAATGTTTTGCAAATGATGTAATATTTTTTGTAAAAAAGATTTTTCCTGTAATTCTCGCAGCCCGGGCGTGTTTGGCGAGCTTACGTTTACAACGAAATAATCAACACAATCAAATAGTTCATTCAGGCATATTTCATAGTCCTTCCATGCATCTTCGTTTGGCGTAGCCTTATTTTTGCCGATGTTGCCGCCAACTATAATGGTTTTTTTTGCAGCCCTTAACCTTGCAGCCACTGCTTTTACTCCATCATTGTTAAAACCCATCCTGTTTATTATTGCCTTATCATTTATCAACCGAAACAATCTTGGTTTGTCGTTTCCGGGCTGCGGCAATGGTGTTACTGTACCGATTTCGACAAAGCCGAAACCTATTGTTGCCAATTCTTTTATAAACAAAGCATTTTTATCGAAACCCGCGCCAAGACCGACCGGGTTTTTAAACGGTAATCCAAACACCTGTTTTTCCAATGAAGACTTATGATACTGAAAATTTTTAGCTAGAAATTTTTGCACTGCATCAACCTTTGATACAGTTTTAAGAGCATTCATAGAAAAATAATGAACCCGTTCAGCATCAAAATTGAAAAGAATATTGCGAAGCAGAGAATACATCTTACGAAGATAATGTTGGAAATGTTTACATTTGATTAAAGGAATAAAATATGAAATTTGATGCAATAAATATTGATCCGGAGATTATGGCAGGCACTCCTGTTTTCAATGCAACACGTGTACCGGTAGAAAGTTTGTTTCAATAGCTTGAGACGGAAACTCTGGAGGAATTTCTGGAAAACTTTCTTATAGTAAAAAAAGAGCAGGCTTTGAAGGTTTTAGAATATGCAGGAAAACTGATAACGTCGGGCAAAATTTTAGATGAAAATTTTGCCGGATGAAAATATACCAATTCACTGTCAAATAATTTTCTTATTTTAAAAGAAGAGCAAGACTTTTTTTCGCTGATTTCGCAGATAATGCAGATTTATTATTGCTCCTAACTAATGTCATTTAATACACAATATTTACTTGATTTCATTAAAATCATGATTCTATGCGGGAAGCATACATCGTAGCAGGATACCGCACGGCTGTTACTAAAAGTAAAAGAGGCGGTTTTCGCTTCACACGCCCTGACGACTTAGCAATTGAAGTTATAAAAGGACTGATAGCCTCAGTGCCGCAATTAGAAGCCAAAAGAGTAGACGATGTGATTGTGGGAAATGCAGTGCCGGAGGCAGAACAAGGTTTGCAGGTAGGCCGTATCATAGCGGCGAGAGCCCTGGGATACGAAGTGCCGGGTATGACTGTTAACCGCTACTGCGCCAGCGGACTGGAAACGATAGCCATAGCTACAGCCAAAATCCGGATAGGAATGGCGGATTGCATTGTAGCAGGCGGAGTCGAAAGTATGAGCATGGTGCCCACAGCGGGCTGGAAAACGGTGCCCGCTTACTCCATCGCCTCAGATGAGCCCGATTATTATTTAAACATGGGATTAACGGCAGAGGCTGTCGCTAAAGAATTTAAAGTAAGCCGTAAAGATCAGGATGAATACAGCTACCGCTCTCATCAAAAAGCTTTGAATGCTATTAAAAAAGAATACTTTAAGCCAGGTATTTTACCTGTAGCAGTAGAGCAGGTTTACCTGGATGAAAAGGGGAAAAAGCAGAAGAAAAGCTTTGTAGTAGATACAGATGAAGGGCCGCGTGAGGACACAAGTATGGATGCGCTGTCAAAATTAAAACCAGTGTTTGCCGCAGGCGGAGTCGTAACTGCAGGCAACTCTTCACAAACCAGTGACGGCGCCAGCTTTGTAATTGTAATGAGTGAAAAAATGGTAAGCGAATTAGGGTTAAAGCCTTTAGGCCGCCTGGTAGCTTGTGCGAGCGCCGGAGTTCACCCGGGAATTATGGGCATAGGGCCGGTAGCTGCGGTACCAAAAGTCTTGCGGGCAGCAAATATGAACCAGGAAGAAATTGACCTGACAGAGCTTAACGAAGCCTTTGCGTCACAAACCCTGGCGGTGATAAGGCAATTGGATTTGAATGCGGAAACAGTAAATATTAATGGCGGCGCTATCGCTCTCGGACATCCTTTGGGTTGTACCGGAAGCAAACTAACAGTACAGATACTGCACGATTTAAAGCGCTTAAACAAAAAATATGGAATGGTAACTGCGTGTGTAGGCGGCGGGCAAGGTATTGCTGCAATAATGGAAAGCTTTTAAAAACACTGTTTTCATGCTGTTTTTAAAAATATTAATTAAAATATTTATTTTTTTAAGAAAAATATGATTTTTAAATAAAAGCATTTATCTTCGTCACGGCCTTAATGATCTTTACAGTTTCACAATAGTCTCTCTGGACGTTTTAAGTAAATGTTTCTCTGGTATATTGTTCACTGTGTTCATTATGGATTTTTATTTATTTTCTTTAATTATTTTAACAAATGAACATTTACGTTGGAAATCTCAGTTGGACTATGACTGAGCAGGATTTAGCCGATTTATTTACTCCATTCGGTGAAGTAGTATCTTCAAAAATTGTTACCGACAAATTTAACGGTAACCGCAGCAAAGGTTTTGGTTTCGTAGAAATGTCTGATGACGAAGCAGGTCGCACTGCTATCAGCCAGTTAAACGAAAGTGACATCATGGGTCGCAAAATCGTTGTTAACGAATCGCAGCCACGTCCAAAAGACGGTTCTGGCGGTGGTGGATTTAAAAAGAGAAGCTTCGGCGGCGAAAGCGGCGGTGGCGGTGGATTTAACCGTGGCGGAAGCGGCGGCTCCGGCGGCGGCGGCGGTTTCAATCGCAATCGTGGCGGCGGAAGCAGCGGCGGTGGCGGCGGATACAACCGTTATTAATTTTTTTAATCCCAAAAAAACTGTAAAGTCTGGCAATTGCCGGACTTTTTTCATTTCAAAAAAATTCTTTTTTTTATTATTAAAGATTAAATAACAGTCTTTTCAGCTAATGTTTTCTGACGATACGGTAAGAAGAAAATGAAGCCTTGCTTCAAATAAAATAATTCCGCATCCAAAGTAATTTCACTATATCTTTTCTATATTTGCAGCCTTCTTTTAAGACAAACTGCCCAAGTGGCGAAATTGGTAGACGCACTGTGTTCAGGTCGCAGCGTTCGCAAGGATGTGCTGGTTCGAATCCAGTCTTGGGCACTTTATAATCCCTATAAATCATACTAATGCATTGATTTGTAGGGATTTTTATTTTTAGCTTTGTCGCTTTCGCCCTCTTTTTTACCGCTTTTTACATCATTTTTGACTTAATTTTTACTTTCAGTATGACTAACAGCTAAAATTAATTGGTGATAGTGCTAACATATTGACAAGGTTATCACGGGATAACAGAAAGGTTTGGTATTATTTAGAGTGGGGCCGCTTAACTGGCCAACGCAGAGCAACCGGCATATTTACCTGGGCTAAGCCTAAAAATCAAATTGAGAAGAATCATAATAAGAAAGCGCTTGCCATACTTGAAGCCAAAAAATCACAAGTAATTTTAGATAGCCAGGCTATTAACAGTGGTTACATTCCCCAGCATAAGATTAAAACAAACTTCTTAGATTATTATGCAGATTTCGTTCGCCTTAACAGAACAAGCGGCAACAGACATTTGGAAGGCAGCCTTACTATTTTTAAAAGATTTCTCAACCGTAATTTCATTTCTGCTCTTGAAATAAATGAAATGCTTTGTGAACGTTTCAGGGCTTACCTGCTTAAAAATTATAACGGAGAAACACCGGCAGGATATTTTTTGAGGTTTAAGAGAGTAGTAAAAGCAGCTACCAAAGATGGCTACTTCAGACAAAATCCTGCAGAAGACATTGCAGCAAAGACAAGCCCAGTTAAAAAAATTAAGGAGATCTTGAGCGAAAAAGAATACATCGATTTGATGAACACGCCTTGTACAAACTATGAGGTTAAGAAAGCTTTTGTATTTTCATTGTATACAGGATTAAGATGGGCAGATATAAAACCTTTACAATGGGAAAATGTAAAGGAACATTCGATAGTTATTGTACAACATAAAACGAATATTACACTGGAAGTTCCCTTGCATGAAATTGCTTTAAATATACTGGGAGAAAGAACAACAGGAAGTGTCTTTCATCTTCCAACGCAGGATGGCGCCAATAAGGTTTTAAACAAGTGGTGCGGTGATGCAAAACTAAACAAACACATAACCTGGCATTGTGCCCGCCATAGCTTCTCCGTATTGCTTCAACAAAAAGGTGTTGACCTGGCAACAGTAGCTGGTATGCTTGGGCATACAACTACTAAGTATGTTCAGCAAACTTATAAACGTTATTTACAGGATAGCGCTAAAGAAGCCATTAAGAGACTGCCTCTTTCATAATTTTAGCTTCTTAACCTTTTCCTCGTATTTGGCAGGGGCACCGGAAAGAATAAGGTTCAAGTCATCCTTTTTGTAATATCCGTTGTTGTTTTTAAAAATGCCATACTCTTCACATTTCTTTGCCAATTGAGTTCGACCTAAATTGCAATAAATCATTGCCTCTTCCGGCTTTAAATATGGCTTAAAGCAAATTGCTACAGCCTTCATCACTGCACTATCATTATACTTCATCATCTCACAATCCCTCACACTATTCTAAATATTAATAATAAGTCTGGAAGTATCAGCATTCCGCTTGTAACTTTTCAAATTATAAATGCCTCAACATTTTAACCTGAACGGCTCTTGCTGATTCCAATACTACACAAAAATAGCAAGGAGTATTTACAGTATCCTCATCAAAATATGATGAGGATCGTTTGTCTGATGCCGCTTGTTTAACTTTGTTTTTGTCGTGGTTAAAAATGAATTTGAAGTTGTAAATGCATGGTGCAAAAGTCAGAAACAACCTTATGTATTTGAAGAAGTCTGGCCTACAGATATAGTATTTCATTAATTAAAATCAGTAAAACAACCCGCTAATATTAGAGCTTTATTAATGATATTTTTAGAAAGCCGGATAATAATTTTCGTTTCACCCGATGCTTATTGGCAAGCAGATTTATTTATATGAAAGCAGAGAAGATTTATTTGAAATATTAATGCTAAACTTATTTTTTGGGCTGCTGATTTTCTTAAAAGAAAAAATACTAATAAAAGCTGCTAACAATGTTTCAAAACGAGTGATAAATGAGTTAATTATAAAACTTATTTCGGACTTGTTTAAAGGATAACTAAGCAGATTATAAAGAAGAAGTTAATTGGCAATGAGTATTTTTTGGTGTAGCGTAACTAAATGTATTCATGATACAAACAAAGTCTTTTTTGAAAATTTTTTTGACTTTTCTTCTTTAGAATTTATTAAGAAAGGCCAGGCGTTTTGTTATTTTAAATTACAGTTTTCTTATAAAAAAAGCCATTCAGTTAGGAAAAATTATGAGTGTTTTTAATAAAGATTTAGAAGGTAAAACACCAGACAAAATTACAGTTGTTGTTCTTGATTCTACATTAAAATTTAAGGATGAAGCATCTTGTTCATAGCATATGAAAAATTTTAAAAATCAGTAGATAAAAAATATCAAAATAATAAAAATGTTGTTTAGCAGAAACCTGCTAAGTTTAATTATTTAGCTATAAGTGAAAAAGCTGTTTTAAAATCTTTAAAGAAAACAAATCTCCTATCTGTAATTAAGAGAATATTAAAAGACATTTTGAAGACAGGGAGATTGCCTCTTATCCGCAATCGGCCAGATGTACGGTTGTTAAACAACCGGATCTGGCCGCATCCCTCCGAAGTCGGGGCGGTTGGCGAAAGAAGATAAAAAGTATGATTTTTTTGAATGTGAAAATGATAAGTGATGGAACAAAAAAATTTAAACCGAACCCGCATTATCGGGCTAAGGCTCACTGCTAAGGAGTACGAACAAGTGGAGAAAAGATGCAGGAACAGCACTACTAATAAAGTGAGTGAATACGTTCGCAGAATACTGTTTGATAAGCCAGTAACAATATATCAGCGTAACAAATCACTCGATGACTTTATGGCAGAGATGATTATGCTGCGGACTGAATTAAACAGCATAGGAAACAACTTCAACCAGGGAGTAAGGAAGTTGCATACACTGCAACAAATTTCGGAGTTTAGAGTATGGATTATAACCTATGAACTGGAGAAACAAACGCTTATAAATAAGGTTGATGAAATAAAAAACCGTATCAATAAAATTGCAGAAGAATGGTTGCAGTAATTCACTCTGGCAGCAGCCTTCGCAGTGCTTTAAATTACAATGAAAAAAAAGTACAACAACAGTCGGCTACCTGCCTGGCTGCCGTCAATTATCCTATAGATGCAGATCGTCTTACTTTCAACCAGAAGCTAAACCGGCTACAGTACCAGGCAGATTTAAATACGCGGACGAAAGTAAACTGTGTTCATATTTCGCTGAACTTTGATCCTTCAGAGAAGCTTCCAGAGGAACAGTTAAAGGAAATTGCAGACGTTTATTTGCAGAAAATATGCTTTGCAGATCAGCCGTATCTTTTGTATCAGCATAACGATGCGGGACATCCTCATGTACATATTGTCACTACTAATATCAAGGCTGACGGAAAACGGATTGAGTTGCATAATATTGGTAAAAACCAATCCGAGAAAGCCCGCAAGGAAATCGAAATTCAGTACGAGTTGGTCAAGGCTGAAGACAGCAAACAAAGGCAGGCTAAGAACTTGAAACAAGTAAATATTGAAAGGGTACAATATGGACGGTCAGAAACAAAAAAAGCAATTGGTGTTGTTTTGAATACCGTGTTTAGTAATTACAAATTTTCCTCTTTGCCGGAGCTGAATGCAGTATTACAGCAATATAATGTTTTAGCAGACAGAGGCAGTGAAGACTCAAGGATATTTCAAAACAAAGGCCTGGTATATAGGGTTGTGGATAAAAGTGGTAATAAGATAGGTGTACCTGTTAAAGCAAGTGACTTTTATAACAAACCAACTCTGTCATTTCTGGAAACAAAGTTTTTGGAAAATGAAACAGCAAAACAACCATTCAGATCAAGGGTAAAAAACACAATTGATTTAGCATTTATCAGGCAAAAAGAGTTACAGCTGGCTGGCTTAACCAAAGTTTTGGAAAGGGAAGGTATTGACACGGTTTTAAGACAAAATTCAGAAGGATTAGTATATGGTATTACTTATGTAGATCATAAGACGCAGTGTGTTTTTAATGGCAGTGACCTTGGTAAACAATACAGTGCAAAAGCAATTCAGGAAAGGTGCAGCATAAGCGCATCTGCGGATCAAAAATTGGCGCAGCAAATTTCTGAAAAACCACAACCATTTTCAGTACTAACAACAGGGATAGCTGATGCGCAAAGTACTCCTGCACCAACTTTAAATAATACCGGTAAGGCAGGTCTATTAGAAATTTTGTTACAAGCAGAACATACATCAGGATTTATACCTTACGCGTTAACAGAAAAAGGCAGAAAGAAGAAAAAGAAAAGTAAATCACAACGTCTTTAAAGTAACATGAATATATGCAAGACTAAATTTAACTCTCAGAGAGTTGGATAAGTTGATTAACATATTGAGATCCTTTAATTACACCGGTGAAAAGAAAAATAATTGACTTGATATAGAAGCTGACATATGATCTGTGAATTTTAAATAGAAGTAGAAATTGGGATAATTAAAAATTAATTAATTGAAAGGATTTTTAAAAATGTAGCTAAAGGGAGATTTACTTAGTGCAGGTCAATTATCAGGATTTTAAAAAAACGGTCGTTTTAGTATAATACATTTTAACCTACCAGATTTGCAACGAACCTTCATGTAAGCAATCAGTACGTATGGTGGTATGAGAGGCGCACTTTATAGCTTACAAGCGGTGAGGCCTTCTACTCGATTAGCAGCATTTACGCACCTCTGAAAGCAAATCTGCTATCAAATTCAAAAGGTTCTACATCAGCAATTGTAACCTCTCTCATCATAGAATGAAAAGGATTGATCAAATAGTTAAAATCTCCAGGTACAACTGCAGAAGGCACACGCAAAACCAGATGTTTTAACTCTGTGGCAAACTCGTCCCCAATTTTTTGCGTATTATCTGAGTGCGGATTTGAACGCCAATCAGCAGGCATATCAGCTTCAGTCAATTCAAGAATATCTGCAGTATCTGGGATTTCAATAGTTATTAAGAAATAATCTTTAGGTACGATGCCAAGAGGAATATGCATTGAAATTTCAGCAAACGTTAATGCACGTGACTGACTTGTATAGAGCAATGCTGTGCCATTACTATTCCATCGTCCACCATGAATTTCTGCACCTTTTCCGGAAAGGTCTCTGTAGTACTTTCCTTTACTTAATCTATAGACAATCATGCTAATATACCGTGTTCTATTCTTCCTAACTCATCCCGCACCATGCTGATGCCGAACTTTGTGTCAAGTAAATCTTTTGGTGTTCTACCACCTAATGAAATTGATTTGGAATTTAGCCAGATATTAAAATTGTCTTTATCTCCAAATACCTCTACTCCATATTTATAAAACATGCTTAATTCAACAATTCTCTCGGATTGAATTGGTTGAAAAGATTTTTTTTCCTTTTGGTTTCGTTGGATAGTGCGTTCAGATAGTTGGAGATAGTTTGCCCATTCTGATAAAGAAAAAGGAGTATCATCAGCAATTTTATTAAAGTCTTTATAAGAAATGCCATTCCTTACAATTTCAATAATTGTAAGAACATTTTTATCATCAGCTGTTTTATATGAAAAAACAATGTCTGGCTGAAGTTTAGTTGCCCCAGCCCTTTCCCTTACATCTTTTACAACAATACGTTTATGGTCAGCGTTCTTTGGAGCACTCTCGGACGTAGTCTTGACCTCGGTTCTAATGTTAGCTTCTCTATTCATAATTTAAATTTAAACAAATTTACGTAAATTGTCGTAATAAAAATGCCAAATGTCGGAAAAGCTTACACTTGTTTTAAGAGCGACTGGTGATACTTTAAAAATAGCAAAGGGGATAACCAATAATTTTTTCTAACTCTTTCATACAGCCTTTTAGCGTTTTAATTTAATTCAAGGATTAATTTGATACAAATTCTTTCAAAAGTTAAATGATAAATATCCTTTAGTGTTTACTATTTAAGTGAAGAAACATATATAAGATACAACACCTTGTAGCGAGGCAACTAATGAATACTGATACATTTTACAACTATACTATTACATGTCAGCCAATTCTTTCATGTTCTACCGGCGCAGATAAAGCAATTGTATATGAATCACTTATTGGACGTTTGACATAATCATTCATTGCATCACAAAGCTGTTTATACATTCCATCTGGACTATCCTTACTTACTGCGTCATACATCTGTTGATCAATTTTTGCTATTGCTTTTAGTGGATGGAGTTCACACCAAACGCCGTCATGGTCTTTATGATGACCAGTATCAATTACATGTAATCCGTAAAGGAGTGCATAATCGCCTACCCTAATAGTTTTTCCGAAAGTATCGGTGATTACGAAGCCATCTGGACCGGGCGTAGCATTTCCTATATCGGTGTTGGAAGTTGCTTCTCCGCCATTAGAACCAGAGGAAAAAAGTGACTTGCCACCGAAAATAGATGCAAAAAGAATCAATAAGAGAATTAGTGCTGCTAGCACATAGTAAAAAGGGCCAAGTGCTGCTCCTACTGCAGCTAAGGCAATAATTGCTGCAAGAATTACAATCATAGTAATCATATATGCAATTAACCCTTGAATCCATTCATAATTAGTCTTGCCTTGAATTTCACAGTGAAAAAGTGGAAGCTTGTTTTCTCCAAATCTTGGCTCCTCATTATTTACTTCGGGGCGAAAGTTCCAACCGCGTGATGATACTGACGGCGACGAATCACTGTATAATAATGTCTTTGCCTGCCATATGGCCTGATATTCTGCTTCGTTCGTTTTAGGGTTGCTTAGCGGAGCAAGAATAGTATTTAGGGACTGGTCAGAATCATCGTTGTGTACAATAGACTCCACCCGTACAATTGCACACCTTTCACCATCCAAACAGGCTAGTTTATACTTGAATAGATATTGAAGGGCAAGTTCAAGAAATGTAATTGCCGCTATAAGTGCTGCAATAGTGACAGAACACATTATAATTAGAGTTGCTGGAGAGAGTGCAGCAGCAGCAATACCACCCCAATAGCCTATGATTAAACCAGAAATATAACCTCCTATGTACAGTAAAGATAGCCCAGCAGGTATACCTACAATAAAGGCAGGGATTTTGGGATAGTCTTCCCAAACATCTCCGATCGGAGCACAGGTAACATCAGGTACAGACATATTAAATTTTTTTTGGATCTACATAAATAGTAACACCTCCAATAAGCTTTTGGCCATCGAAAGCATGAATGTTTACAACGACGGCTTTTTCGCCTTTAGCAGGTGGTTCACCTTCGAACTTTATGAAAGCCTTCTCACCTGAATTAAGTTCAATAGATGACGTTGACGGTATACTATTAAGTGTTTTGTTCAATCCACCATTGATGCTAATGCGAGCATTAAGAGATGCAGGAACAACAAATTGTTCACGATTATTTCGGCTGCGAAGTTCCCGCAAATAGGCAAGGCTCTGTCGTTGTTGTAGTGTTCGGGCACGCATGGGCTCATTAGGAAGTAAATAACTATCACACTCCAAGCGCAGTAAACGAACACCAGGAGCAGAATTGCGCAATAAGAAAGTAGAAGTGCGTGTCGGGCTTGCGGGCTTAGCCACTTCAGTGTTATGTTGACCGATATTGTTCAAAGGGTTACCATCATCGGGATGAGTTAGATATACACGAAGGCAATTGTGCCCACCACCAATAGGTGTATTCCACAAGAATACTGCGTTAGTATGGCCAAATGAAGGAATATCAATATTCACACTCCCTAAACTTTCAGTTACTATACCCCCCATACCAAATTCAAGCACATCCAGTGCAACTTTTGTATTAATAGCTGCAAACAAAGATCCATTATGTACTCGCACCACTACCGTATATTTCTCTCCCGGCTTTAAATTCATACGATCAGCTGTTGTTCCAGCACTATCAAGCAAAGTGAAGTCTGGATTGTCCCATGTATAAGCTATGTTACGCAGTTGCAACCATTCTTGGGAATACACATAAGGGTCAGGACGCGGCCTCATATCGTCCGAAGGCTTAATGCAACAATCACCACTCTTCTTATTACTATTAAACTTCCCAAGTAATAGGAGCTTTACAAATACTATCAAACCGTTCCATATCGCTTTAAAAATTGCTTTAAGGAACATAATCATATACTTAATTAAGTCACCAATTTTTGGTTTCATCGTATTTCCAATTAACTTTAATGTATAAGTATAAAAATTTAATTAGTATTATAAAAGTCTATAATGTTTTTTGAATTTGCAAGTATATTGTTAACTATATTTATGGTAGACAAAGAAATATTTTTTGTTCCGAACGGTAAGAAGGAAAACAGCCTACAACTTGCTGCTTAAGCTGCCCTTAATTAACAACAGCAATAAAAATAAAGCGACATCAGATAAAGTTCTTGCCTTTCGGTTATGTTGTGACATTGACTGTAATTTTATTATACTCCCAAATACTAATATTATGCGTTCTGTTTTAATATTATTTTTTTCTTTGAGTTCTACTTACTCTATTATAGGACAAGTATGCAATGATCCAATATGCCACTTTGTTTTGGATAGCGGAAAGAAAGAAATCTGGCATATAAATCAACCTCCAGTTAATCAAAAATCAACTCAAATAACTTAATAAAATTTAAATATCTTGACGAAATAGTAATAGATGCAGGAGGTTGTGTTAATACGTATGGCTTTGGAAAAACTTCAAAAAGATATATTAATCCAAGCGGTCCTAATAGTGACAGGCTATACTCTGGATTAATAAGAATTCCTGGCATAACTGCTGACTTAGATAAAATCGTAAATTATACGGGTAAACAGAATATTCTTTTAGACCCACCTCATATAGAAAATGATTCAAATTTGTTTTTAACACTTGGTTATGTTGATGATGGAAATAATTATGGAGACAATGATTATAAAAATCCAGATGATGGAACAGAAGATCAATGTAAAGGTATTGGAAATGCATGGATAAGAATAACTATTATTCATCATACTAAAGCAGATGTTCCCGGGGTACCACATCCGAAAGCACCATTAGATGTATGGTGGGATGAAATTGATAACAATTATTTACCTTCTAATCCTGTATTTGGCTCTGAGTACCTTAACAATATTCATCCAGATGCAATTACTTTATGTAACAGGTTTCCTAATAGTGGTGATAATACAAGCTTCGGAAATCCACCATGTACCAGTCAAAGACCAACAGTTGACGAACCAACTGGTTATGCTTCGGCTGTTTGTCAAAGAGACCATCCAGAAGGAACAGTTCACGGTCATGTTAACTGGTTTAATGTTTCTTATTCTGAAAATATTTACTTTGAAGATTGGCAAAACAGCTTCTTTTCAGATGACGATATAGATTTGTTTACATTAACACGAAATAAAGATGGCGTTTTAAGTACAAATCATGGAGATCCTAAATTGGTTGGATTAGAATTCAAATATGGTGAGACGCTCTGCTCCAGGTAAGCGGAAGAAAGGGAAAGAGAAGTGCTATTCTTATTACCTGTAATTAGCGCTTTTATTTCTGCCAGTTCATCCTTAAGTTCCTTGTTTTCCTTACTCAGCTCCTGTACTGCTTTCACAAGTGGTACCACAAACTCTGCATATCTAAGTCCATAAAGGTCCCCTTCAAAGAGTTGTATTCTTGCAACATTATGCTGAAAAAATATTATTTATTCTAAATTGATTCATTCCGCTGTTGCAGGGCTAATTATTACCTTTACTTCTTCAATCTTGTTTGCTGGAAAATTTGCGCAACTAGAATGCTCCCTGATAACATCTTCACTTTCTGCTTCGTGAATGCAATATATTTTGTCTTTGGTAACATAAGATTCAACCCAGTTGTATGGTTTACCTAATACAGATATTACCGAGTTCGAAGTTTTTGAAATTGCCTGCAATTCTTCTGAAGTCATATTGCCTGCTCCTGGAAGTTCTCTTTCGACAATGAATTTTTTCATTTGAATTATTTTTTAAGTTGGATACAAAGGTATTTTGAGAATTACAGGCGCAAATACAAGTTGTTCCCCAATTTAGAAAGCGGATTCCCTATTTTAAAATACCCATACGAACAGCTTGGGTGACTGCTTTGGAACGGGAGTCTGCATCCAATTTGAATAAGATGTTGGAAACATGATGGTCAACGGTTTTTGCAGATATATATAATTGTGCAGCTATTTCTTTATTTTGCATTTCTCCTTTTAGCAACTGCAAAACATCGATTTCCCTGCCAGTTAAAAAAGCAGCATTTGAACGGGTTGAATTTCTTATTCCACGAGGAATGTTTTTAATGCCCAAATTCCTCATCTCCTGTTTCATCTTTTCATACACGGCAACGGCACCTAAATTTTGAACCAGTACAATGGCTTTTCTTTTATCATCATCTTTACCTTCAAACAAAACGAGCGCCTGCTCGTAGGGGCATTCTGATTTTTCCCAAAATGCTGCAGCTTTCGAAGCCTTTGCTTCGCTGCTTATATCACCAGGTTCTGCAATTTCTTGAGACGGAACAAGATGCCTGCCTGCTCTCTTCATCCAAAATGCAAATTCGTTTTTTTCCCAATCAATACCAGCCCGTTGCATAAGGCGGGAGGTTTGATCAATATCATTTTTTTCAATAATCGTTTTGCCCGTAAGCCATTCATATTCCAGTAAAGAAACCATTGAAGGAATAACCCTTTGAAGTTCCATTGTTTCAAAGGACATTGCTTTTGCTTTCAGCAAAAGAGTAAGTACATCTTTTTCTCCTCTCCTCATTATTATTTTTGCCAACACAATAAAAGCAGTAATCTTAATAATGGCTGGTTGATTCTCGTTGTTAAGAAGATTGTCTGCAACGTTCCGTGCCTGCGTCCAGTTACCCTTATCAAGATCCAGCCTTGCCTTCCATGACAACATATAGGCTGTCCAGGAGTCCAGGTCTCGCTCTTCACAGTAACGGATACCCTCTTCCAATGACCTACCCGCGAGAGCATGGTTTTTTATTTTTACTGAACCGCTCGATAGGTTAGTAAAGGCACGTGCAGCGTTTTCATGATAAGAATTTTTTAATGCAATTTCCAGGCTTTGCTGCAGCATTGCTATACCTTCTTGTTCAGTCGAAGAAATACACATTTGTACTGAACCCACATTATTCATTGCATGAGAAAGAATTTCTTCATTGCCTAATTCTTTTGCCATTACAATAGCTTTCTCTCCCCACAAAAAACATTCGGATGGTTCATCAGACAACATTTTTAATTGTGACATATTGCTAAATGCCATTGCCTTTGTCGATGAGGCCGACTCGTCTTTCAGCACTTCAATAGCCTGTAGGGCAAAGTTCTCAGCATTTTTTCTGTTGCCGTCAAACCACCATAGGCGTGACAAAAAACGTAGGCTGTCACCGGTTTTTCCTATGTCAGCTTTCTCTTTCCAAAGGTTTAAAACTTTTTCTGTAAAAGCGATGGCTTCTTTTATCTGGTTGCTTAGATAACACTCATAGGCATAAGCCTCGTAAAATTTCGCCAGTTGGTTTGTATCATTTCCTTCAAAATATTCAATGGCAGTGAGAAATAATTTTGATGCTTCCTTGTGTGCACCTATCGATGCAGCTTTCTCTGCAGCCTCCGGTGCATATTTGACTACTAATTTTTTTTCATTAGCATTTTTAGCGTAATGCAGTATCCGCTCAATCTCACCATTTTCTTCAAAAGAGTCTAAATAAAGTTCAAGAATCATTTTATTCAGCTCCATCCGCTTGAATAGAGTAAGGGATTCTTCAATTGTTCTCCGGTATAACTCATGTTTAAAAACGACTTTACCACTTTGGACAAGGATGACACTGATGGCAAAACAATGATCAATTGCTTTACCCAAGGCAGATTTGATTTTTGCAACACGGTCAACCTCCAACCCTTCCGGCATTACCGACCATATTTGCCAGGCATTTTTTGTCCCTTCTTTCTGGCGTTCATACACAGAAAGTATAGAATCTTTGATATTATCAGGAACACCAGGGCTGTAACTAGCCAAAATCTCATTTACATAAAAGGGATTGCCTTCTGATATGCTGTAAACTTCTTCACCGTTATAACCTTTTTGTATTGCCATCTCCACAACAGCTTCTTTGGATAACGGCGTCAACTGTATTTTAGTAAATGAATCCGCAGGTAATTGACCTAATACATTTCGAAGAGGATGTCTTGAATGAATTTCATCATCCCGGTACGTGAGAATGAAAAGACAAGGCAATTGATAAATGCGTCTGGCAAAAAACCTAATGAAATCAAGCGTACCTTCATCAGCCCAATGAATGTCTTCGAACACAATTAACAACTTTCCTTTTTTTGTTAATAGTTCCTGAAAAAAATTAGCAAACAATGAAGAACGGCCTTCAATGGAAGGGGAAGCCGGCCAACGCTCTTTGTTTACCTGCCAGAGAATATCATACAAAGGTGCCAATGGCCGTGGTGTAAATAAGTTATCGCAGGCTCCCTGGTAAATACTGGAGTTGCCAGCCTGCTGCTTGCAAAAGGCTTTTATCAACGCGGTTTTCCCGATACCGGCTTCACCACTTAACAATATGCAACGCCCTTCTCCATCTGCAACATTTACAAAATGTTCTTTCAAAGATGCCAGGAATCCGTCTCTTTCAATAAGCGCCATAATTTATAAAATAGGTATGCTATAAAATTAAAATAGGGAGAACCCCTTACAATCTACAAGTCGTTATAATCGTGCTTTGTACCAGAAATAAAATTATTAAATAAAATTAAAACTATTCGTTATGAAAATTATTCTTTCGTTGTCAGCTTTTATTCTTGCCGGCAGTATTTCCTTTCACGTTTCTGCACAAACAAAGAAAATTGATACGTCGGCGCAACTGGCAAACCCAAAAAATCTTTCTATAATTTAAAAAAATAAATAAAATGAAAACAATTACAAACCGAGTTCTACTCCTTGCTATTATGCTCTTTGCAGGCTTTGCTTCAATAGCGCAAACAACAACTGAAAAATCAAATGTAAAATCTAACAACGCACCAAAAATGAAAACTTACCTTATTGAAAGAGACATACCTAATGCAGGTAAATTAACTCCCGAAGAATTAAAGGCAATCTCGCAAAAATCGTGTAAAGTATTAAAAGATATGGGGCCACAAATTCAATGGCAACAGAGTTATGTAACCGGCGATAAAATATTTTGTATTTACAAGGCCGAAAACGAAGAACTGATAAGGGAACATGCTAAAAAAGGTGGGTTTCCTGCCAATTCGATTGTTGAGGTTTCATCAGTAATAAGTCCTGCTACTGCAAATTAATTTTAAACCAACAGTATATTCATTAAAAAGAGGCTGTCTCAAGACTGATATAGCCTCTTTTTCTTTGAAAAGATGAATCGTTTCATAAAAAAGGGTTTGAATAAATGATTGCATATCGTTTTTAATAATGTATGTTCAACGTTAAGCAATGTCAGACATATTTTTTAGAAAAACTTTCTTTTTTAGCTATATCTTTTGCAATTTTCTGTGCGTCCGCGGCAATCTCGTGAATAAGTCCCGTTGGCCCAACCCAAAAACCACAAAAGTACAAATTGTCTTTGCCAAAATATTTTTGTTCGTCCACACAAACATTTAGATCTTCGAAACGATTTTTGTCAACAGCAATAATTTCAGTATTACTCCTGTTAAACCCAATGCAGGCGACGATAGCATCAAAATTTTCTTTCTTTCCATCCGAAAAATGAACAGCACTACCTTCTATGTGGTCAATACCTCCGTAAACTTTTATATGCCCTTTGCGAATATGCTTAACTGTACCGATGTCTAATACAGGGACATTCCTGTCTTTTTTAATTTGCTCAAATACACCGTAGGGCATTTTTATTAAACCCAGTTTTGTAATATCACCCAAAATCAATCGCATTAAGGGTGCATTAATGGTGTCGGCCACACGGGGTGGAAGGCGGCTCATGATTAAACCTAGTTCCAGTATAGGAATACCTGCAAGCTCACGTGGGATTATATTTACAGGCGAGCGAACGGACATGCAAGGAATTGCTGCCTGTTCGTATAAGTCTATTGCGATTTCACATGCTGAGTTTCCAAAGCCCACTACTAATACTCTTTGTCCTTTAAAATCAACTCCGGTTTTGTATTTGCAACTATGCAGGATCATGCCTGGAAATGTTTCTATTCCTTCAAAGCAGACAGATTTGGGATTGCCAAAAGCGCCGGTGGCCATGATTAGATACTTTGATTTGAACGTTTCGTTGTTTGTTTCAGTAACCCAACAACCATTTTCTTTCCTTATTGATTTTGCCTCGGTATTGAAAATTGGATTTATGTTGAATTCTTTTTGATAATCCTCTAAATACGCTACAACTTGCTGACGAGTTGGATAGCGTGGTATTTTGCTGTCAAATTTTTTATAGGGCAAATTGGAAATCCTTTTGTTGGTATGCAGATGCAGGCGGTCATAATGATTGCGCCATGGCGAAGCAATTTGTGAGTGATTTCGATAATAACATATTCGATGCCCTGCTTTTGCAAGGAGGCGGCTAAAGCCAAACCTGCTATGCTTCCGCCAACGACAAGTGCCTCAGTTTGTTTCATAACGAATGTATTAACAGAGGAAATGAAAGTGAATCACGACCGTTCTCGGCTTGCTGTCAGTACAGGCATTTCATGTTCCGTCAGCTTAGTCTTTGTTATATAGAGAACTATAGATTAATTGTTGAAATCTTATTCGTTGGCCTGTAATTGCAGCAATACCGTTGTGTGTGCCCTGAATGGTAAATATAGTTCTCAGAAATGAGAAAGCCAAAGCTCTTCAAGTCTCTTATGTGCGGGATAATTACCCGAAGCATTAGCAAGTGGCAAGGTGGTATGGAGCGATCCATGCACCGAAGTAAGCCAGACTGCACCATGTGTTTTGCTTTTTAGGATCGTAAAACTCTTCTAATCCAAATTTGATTTCCTGCACGGGAAGGTATTTAAAGAATAGAAAAAGGGAAAATAGAATTCACAATTTTAGGGTACACCCCATAATTGTGAATTCACGCTCGTCCTCCTGATTTATTTATGAGGGTTAAGTTATGAGGTTCTATTGGTATGCCTACCATGCGGACAAGTACTGTTCCATCAGCACGTACATAAATTACCTCTGTCTCCAAAGCTTACCAGTACCTGGTCGTCAGGTTGAAAATCTGATATGTTTTCCATAAATTTAATAGTAAAGAGATATATAACGGTTATGTATGTTTTTAAGAGCTTTATAAAAGCGTTTTCTTTTGTTCCTGTCTGGAAAAGGATGGGGTGCAGGTGCATTATTTTCCTGACTAAAATATTAAATATTTCTCGCCTGCGATTTCTATGATTGAATCGAAAAACATATTCATCCAAATAACTTTGCAGATGCAGAGGTGAGCATTATGGTGAATTCCTCTTAACCAAAGCTTAAACAACATAATTTGTTTGTGCAATAGTTCAAACGCTTTTCCCTTCTCTGATTCTTTGTTTTCAGGTTTGGCATTTCTTTTCTTAGGTTTTCATACGAACGAAGTTTATCGGATGTAATTTGTGTAATAGCTATGTCCGGAAGCATTTAAAACAGCATAGAAACTGAGATAACTTAAAATAAGACTCCTCCTGCATTTAGTTGAACGCTTGCATTCAAAAAACACAATCTATTTTTGCGATCCACTCCGACTCTGCTGCTTACCCATAATGTTAGCACTACCTCTTCAAATTTAACTGGTTCATAGCTGCACGGCCTGAAATTGTAGACATGTTGTTCTCCTTCGATCGGTTTTTAAATGGTATTAAATAGCAATTGAAATTAAGTTTCAACCGAGGAAATACCCTTTCCGCAGCTCTTAATTTTAATAAAATGGAATTAAATTTTACGTAATTAGCAAAGCAAAAATTTTGAATTTGGCACAAGCGATAGGATTAATACTGAAACTATTGACAAGAATCAGACTTACAAATAAAGGAACAATTTGACTATCAGGAACGTACGAATCCAGTCTTGGGCGCTTTTAAATTGTTGTTAGCCTTTATAATATAAGGAGTTATAGGGGCTTTTCTTCTCGTTGACAAATTTTTGAAACTTTTTACTTTTTTAATGAAATTCAAAAACGCAACCAAAAATGTCAACTTTAACGCATCCGTAAGCGATCATATAAAGCTTTCAATTATGCAACCGGGATTATTGTTGCTGACCTTATTATTTATTTATGTTTTCTCACGGTATTGCAAGGGATTCACTTGCCTTTTTACGCCAGGATGTTTTTATCTTTCTTAAATCATTTTAACTTGGCCCAAGTAAAGAATAATGGAAGATACTACTTTGAATCCGGCAAAATGCAGTTTCGGCTTTTCTATTACTTAGTCTTTGGTGGTTTCTGAGGAGTAATGCGAAGGATCATGTCAGGTTTGTTTAACAAAACATACAATGCACCATCAGGGCTTGTTTTAATATCTCTTACCCGGCCAAATCCTTTCATAATCAACTCCTGCTTAATTACTTTATCGTTTACAATAACCAGTCTTCGCAATTCTTCGTACGCAAGAGCGCCTATCATTAAATTATTTTTCCATTTGGCAAAAAGCGGGCTGGTAATGAATTCTGCGGGGCATACAGCAATAGACGGAGTCCACTGCACAACAGGTTGTTCCATACCTTTTTGTTCCGTTTTAGTTGAAACGATGCTGCCGCTGTAATCTATACCATAGGTAATGACAGGCCAGCCGTAGTTTGCACCTTTTTTTAAGATATTCAATTCATCACCGCCTCTGGGTCCGTGCTCAGTTGCCCAGATAGCTCCGGTAACAGGATGCTGCGCAATGCCTTCAACATTGCGGTTTCCAAGTGAGAAGATGGCAGGCAGGGCCCCGGGAGTATTAACAAAAGGATTGTCTTTTGGTATAGAGCCATCCGGATGAATGCGATACACTTTTCCTGTAGCACGGCTTAGATCCTGCGAAGCCTCAGCTTTGCCCATGTCTCCGATGGTAAAGTATAGATAACCCGCCTTGTCAAACAAAAATCTGCATCCCCACCGGTCGCCCCTGACAACCATTAAAGAATCCGGTACTTCAAACAAAGTTTGCTGATCCTTCCATTCATGCTCTTTTATTTTCCCCCTGATTATTTTTGTCATTCCGGGGGCATCTTTATCTTTGTTATTTCCGTTTGTATGACTATACCCTAAATATACCCACCCGTTTTCGCGATACATTGGATCTAAGGCAATATCCATAAAACCGCCTGTACCGCTTTGTGTATGGGTAGCAGGCAGTCCGCGTATAGAGACTGTGTCAAGCTTACCATTAATCATCCACTTAAGTTTTCCGGGTTTTTCGGAAATCAGTGCCTGGTTTGCATTTACAAATTCAATTCCCCAGGGAGTGGAAGTATTACCTGAGTCGAGTTTTTCTACTTTTAATACATAATCCTGTGTTACAATCTTGGGGGGAATTGAAGCAGCCGTTTTAGCTGGTCCTTTTTGAGAAGCAATAATAAAATTTACCAAAGTATTTATTTGATTATCCTTTAAAACATCGCCCCAGCCTTTCATTTCAGAATGGGGGATTCCGGATTTTATATTTTTAAAAATGGCAGTATAAGCTGATCCGTGCAACCACTTATCTTTGATTAATGCAGGCGCGGAATTGCCTTCTAACCTGCCCCCATGACAGCCTCCGCAGTAGGTTTTGTATAAAACTTCTGCCTGCTGACTAAATATTTTAGGTGCAGGTATTAAAAGAATTATACACAAAGCAAATGCTCGGTTCATAAAAGAATTTTTAAAGATAATCAGGCTTTACGTGAGAACTTAGTAAAAATATATGGTTTTGCTCAAATAATTATCGCCCTGGCAAATAATGCAAATATTTCTTGGGAAAAAAGAATGGGTAAAAAACCTTGTTTTGGATATCCGGTTATAGCGGCTGGGCTTTTGTGAAACAGATACATACTTAAGAGTTAAAATGCCTCAGCTGCAGGTGGGAAATAAAAGAATAAAACAAAGGTTTATTGCTCCAAAGAGTAAAATTGATTTTTTTTTCCTCCGGGATAGAACATTAATGAATTGATTTTAATCAAACCATCAACATGATTGTGTAACTGTCTGATGAAGTATTTACAATTATACTTTATTAATAGCACTCTTAATTTTAATTATTTAAAAAAATAATCAATCCCGTTAAAAAGTTTTCATCAACAGCATCATTTTTGTGCTGTTTAAAATAAGCATCTGTTTTGTCTTTCTTTTCTTCCAAAGCCGCTTTTATAACTTTCGGTTTAAAATTTATGAGTTTAGCGGCGGCAGCACCCGTGCCAATAATGTAATACCGGCTTTCATCTTTATATTCATTTTCCTGAATGCCTGTTTGTACAACACCGTCACTTTTGAAGTTAGCTTCCGTAAACTTTGTTTTAAACATTTTGTATAATGAATAGCCGCTTTCGCTTTTTACAAGCTCTAAAAAAAACCCGGAAGGATCAATTTTATTTACATGCTCAAAAATATATGGCTTGTCATTGTCCTTAAGTATAAAAGAATTGATGCCGTCTGGTGCTACCGACATTATATTTATCTTATCCTGGGTTACCAGCACATTACCGCTCAGTTTATCAAAATTAAATAGGAATGATTCCGTATTTATGTAGTTACCCTGCGTGTTGGTAACACTGTCGCCATTTACCCAGGTATCAAACAAAAACCGTGTGCCTCTTGTATTTTCCTCATTGTTGAATGCATTTATAGCGCCTGCTTTGGCATTGGGTTTAACACCTTCCAGTATCGTTCTGTTAAGGTACTGGTTAAGATTTCCCCCGGCACTCGTCACCTTGCCTTGACCGGCAAACTGCGCTTTGACTGCAGTAAACAGCACCGATACAGATATAAATGAAAGAACTAACTTTTTCATATTTTGCTTTTATAATCGTTTAATTTAAAAACAATGCTTACACTAATCTAAAAAATCGACTCATAAATATAAGCAATCGTAATCAGTATTTTTTCAAATTCAGTTATTGGTTAATTTACAATTTCTTACATTTATTTGTTTAAATCCTTGCTTTTTTTAAAATTACGATATGCATACGAGATTGCTTTCCCTTCTGTTATCGTTGATGCTTTTGGCGCGTGCTGCATTTGCTCAAACCAATAATATACAGGCAATTACGAAAAAATTAGAAAAGTTCAGGAAAAGTTTTCCGCAGGAGAAAATTCATCTTCATTTAGATAAAAATCTTTATTCCATCGGAGACACTGTTTATTTTACGGCTTACGTTGTAAATGCCGAAAAAAACATGCCTTCTGCCATCAGCAATATTATTTATATTGATTTGATTGATGAAAACAACATTATTCAAAAAACACTCCGCCGTCCTTTAACTGACGGCGTTGCATGGGGCTCAATAGAACTGAGCGATACGTTGCGCGAAGGCTTTTACAGAATAAGATCTTACACCAACTGGATGCGCAATTTTGACAATGCTTATTTCTCTGACCAGGTTATTGCTGCGGGCAATGCACTTACAAACGACATTACAACAAATACTGTTTTTAAGTTTAATACATCTAAAAATAAAAGCCCTGATACGGCTGTTATTGATTTTAAATCTTTGCACGGCTATTCGCTGGCAGGCAAAGAGGTAAACTATAGTATTATTGTAAATAAGAAAGAAGTGCAAAAAGGCAAAGGCAAAACAGACGACGAAGGAAAGTTACGTATAGAATTTGCAGCAATACATCCGCAAAATAGTCAGCCGGCTGAGATGATAACTCATATACGGCCTGACAATAAAACAACAGTCACTAACATAATAAAATTTGAGCGGCATGCAACACAACATACCGTTCAGTTTTTTGCTGAAGGCGGGCAAATGTTGAACGGGTTGCCTGCCCGAATAGGTTTTAAAGCCATGAGCGCTGACGGATTTGGAACAACTGTTTCGGGCGAAGTAACGGATGAAACCTCCACAAGCATTGTTACCTTCAAGTCAGGTTTTGCAGGCATCGGCAACTTTGTGTTTACTCCGCAATCTGGTCATTCTTACCATGCTCATCTTCGTTATAAAGACGGCGCGGAAGAAGACAAAGACCTGCCAAAAGCAGAAGATTTTGGATATGTGTTACAAATAAATAATACTGACAGCGAAAACGTAAAGATTAATATTGCCTCGAAATTAGCGACATCGTCTGAAAGCGTAACGTTGGTGGCACAAGCCAATAACAGAATACAATATACTGCCGCACTTTCACTAAATAACGGGAATGTTTCCGCTGTTGTTTCAAAGAAAAAATTTCCGACCGGTATCGTGCAGTTTACACTTTTTGATGCAGCCGGGCAACCGGCAGCGGAACGCCTGGCATTTATTAATCATAATGACCAGCTTACAATTAATATATCGTTGGATAAAACATTGTATAATAAAAGAGAACCTGTAAAAATGATGCTTACTGTAAAAGATGAAAAAGGCAGTCCTGTCGCGGGCAATTTTTCGATTGCAGTAACAGACGGCAATTCTGCAGCAGTTGATACTGCGAATAAACGATCTATTCTCTCTGACCTTTTGCTAACTTCAGACTTAAAAGGTTACGTTGAAAATCCTGATTATTATTTTGCAGATATTAATAGCAATAAAATTGCAGAGTTAGACAATTTGCTGCTGATACAAGGCTGGCGAAGATTTGCCTGGAAAGAAATACTGGCAGATAAATATCCTTTGCTAACATTTGCCGCAGAAAAGAGTTTAGCCATCAGTGGTAAAGTCTTATCAATGAAGGAAAAACCTGCAGCCGGTGCGAAAGTAATGCTGATTTCAAAAAAAGGCGAGGGTTATGTGTATGATACTTTAACTGCCGGTGATGGCAGTTTTACTTTTGATGATCTTGATTTTGATGATGATAAACCTTTTGTAATACAGGCAAAAGCTGCCGATAACTCGAAAGTGCAGGTGAAGCAAAATGATTTTTCACCGCCGTTAGTAACGAAAAATGACAATTTACCGGTAATAAAATCAATATCAGCAAGTGTACTGCAGCCATATCTTACCAAAAGTGTACAGCGATTTGACAATATGAGAAAGTATGGGTTAATGCAAAATGCGCATGTTTTAAAAGCAGTAACGGTCACGGGCAAACAGCTTACCAAAGTGCAGGAAGCAGTTGCGCCTTCTTATAACCTGAACGGACCGGGCCATGCTGATCAGATTCTTACTTATGAAGATTTAAGAACTTGTCATCAGTTAGGTCAATGTTTGCAGGGAAAACTTATCGGAGTGTTTTTTAAGTTGGTATGGGTAAAGGAAGCTCCTAACTCCACCGAAAAAATTTGGGTATTAAGGGCATTTTCTGGTATTGGAATGGGAACACCAATGTTAGTGGTAATTGACGGCAGGGATATAGGCCCAACTGAGGATATCAGGTATATTCCTGCTGATAATATTCAGAGCGTAGAAGTACTGCGAAGCGGTGTATATGTGTCATCTTATGGCACAAGAGCATCCGGCGGAGCGCTGATAATTACTACAAAGAAAGGCGACATTGACTACGACGCCGAACTGCACGCTAAGCTGGCAAAGGACACGGCAAAAACGGATTTTGTATTTACCAATGCGAAAGGCTACGCTGCTTACCGCCGGTTTTATTCGCCTGACTACAGCAATCCTGCTGTTAATAATACAATACCTGATTTGCGCAGCACGGTATACTGGCAGCCAAACATCACAACGCACGAGGATGGTAAGGCAACTATTAATTTTTTTAATGCCGATAATTCAGGTGCATACAATGCAGTTATAGAAGGTCTCTCAGGTAATGGCAAACCCGGAAGAGCTTTTTTTACATACGAAGTAAAATAGAAATATTATTGTTATAACTTTTACCCATGAAATTCCTTTGTATCTTCTTCATTCTTTGCCTGCCGTCGCTAACATTTGGCCAGGATAAGATTAGCGGCAAAGTAGTATCCGAAAAAGGTGAGGCATTGCAGGGAGCAAGTGTATTTATATCAAATACAAAGATTGGCGTTAATACCGATGCGCAAGGAGAATTTGTATTGGCCAAAGTGCCCGTTGGTAACACAGAGATTGTTATTTCTTATATTGGTTATGAAGCAACGTCAGTCGTCATTCCTGCTGCTGACCGCTATAAACGATACATGGTGAAGCTGCGGTTGCAGAGCAATGATCTGGCCGCCGTAATCGTTGGCAATTATGACAAGCGCGGCTGGAAAAAATGGGGAAAGTCTTTTAGCGAAGCTTTTATTGGAACCTCTGCTTACGAAAAAGGTTGTGACATTACCAACAAAGATGTTATCAGGTTTAATTACAACAAAAAGACAAATCGGCTGCACGCCTATGCAGCAGAACCTCTGCTTATTCAAAACAAATCATTAGGTTATAATATTTCGGTTACGATGGTAGATTTTGTGTACGATTTTTCGTCAAAAGATGTGGATTACCAGGTGTACTCGCTGTTCGCTGAAATGCAGGGTACAGACGACCAGCAATTGGAATGGAAAAAAAACCGGGAGGATGTCTACTCTTTATCGGTAATGCATTTTATGCGGGCATTATATGCTAATAATTGTAAGAATGAAGGCTTTCAGGTTAGAATAATTGAAAGAAATGTTAACCGGGAGAAGCAGAGAGTGCAAGCGCTTTACAAAAATACCTTTGCAAAGATTAAAGACTCGCTTGGCAGCAACGGAGTGAAAGAGAATGCTGTTAATAAACTTATAGAAAATAATTTTTCGAAGGACTCTCTCTTGTATTATCAAAGCGTATTTAAGCAGAACGACCGGACGGAAAACTTACATCTCGAACTGGCAGGTTTTAAAGATATTGCCCGAAAGACAGACAGCGGCACTGTTTTGTTTCACTTTAATGATTTTTTGCAAATAACTTACATTAAAGCAAAAGAACCTGTTGAATATGCAGCTTATAAAAATAAGCAGTACCCTGATCTTAACACTCCGGAAAGCGCCGTTCAACGTGTTTATCCTAATACAGAACTAACCCTTACGCAGGGCATTCCCGTGGAAATAAATGAAAGTGGTTATTTTAATAACATTGATCTGTTTATGTATGGATTCTGGGGCTGGTGGGAGAGAATAGCTACCAAGCTGCCTTACGAATATGAGCCATAAAATGTTTTAATTTTTGTTCTATTACAATTTGGATTGGTTAAAATTGCCACGACCTTCAGGTCGTGGACATGTTGTATAAGAAATGCAGGTATTGGCTTTAGCACAAACGCTATAAAAATGATGAGCATTTGAAAATTGTGCTGTAGATAATAATGACTTCACGCCGGTTTTTGGTCGGATGAAATGTATCGCTACTTTATTAGCGGAATGACGGGTAATGTTTTATTTATTTGGCTAAAGCCTCGTATTTATTATTCTTTATCGACGACCTAAAGGTCGTGGCAATTGCAACTCAATTATAATTACCCATACTATTCATCATAGAACTTCAATTTTTTATTAGTAAGAGTATCAAAATGTTTTACAAAACAATATTTTCTACCAACAGATTTTTTTCCGGATAATCGGTGTTGAAATGCAGTCCGCGGCTTTCTTTTCTGAAAGAAGCTCCTTTTACGATAAGATAGCCTACACTGATAAGGTTTCTTAACTCGCATAACTGCGGAGAAACTTTGGTAGAGCGATATAAATCTTCTGTTTCTTCAAACAGCAGATCAAGTCTTTTTAAGGCTCTTGATAAACGGACATTGGTACGTACGATACCAACATAATCACTCATCACCTGCTGCAGTTCTTTCAGGCTTTGCGTTATTAAAATCATTTCCTTCGGTTCTCCCGTGCCTTCTGCATTCCAATCCGGAATTTTATTGCCTTGCCAGTTAATGCCATGCGTTGAATCACTTACCATTTCTTCAAACCTGGTTACCGAGCTCAGGTAAGCACGATGACCGAAAACCATTGCTTCGAGCAGGCTGTTGCTGGCTAAACGGTTGGCGCCGTGCAGGCCTGTGCTGGCACATTCGCCGCAGGCATACAGGTTTTTTATAGAAGTTTTGGCAAACTCATCTGTTTTAATGCCGCCGCAGCTATAGTGCGCAGCCGGCGCCACAGGTATCATATCTTTTGCAACATCAATTCCTATGCTTAAACATTTTTCGTAAATATTAGGAAAATGATGAATAAACTTTTCTATAGACATGTGCCGGCAATCGAGGTAGACATGCTCGGTACCATTTTTCTTCATCTCGCTATCTATCGCCCTGGCTACAATATCACGCGGAGCAAGGTCTTTGCGGGCGTCATATTTTTCCATAAATGCCGCGCCGGATTTATTTCGCAGTATTCCGCCATCACCTCTTACAGCTTCCGTAATTAAAAAAGAAGGAGAAACGCCTGGCTGAAACAATGCGGTAGGATGAAACTGTATAAACTCCATATTTTCAATCCGGCCTTTGGCGCGATATGCCATGGCCACACCGTCGCCGGTAGCAATGATAGGATTGGTAGTAGTTCTGTACACCTGGCCGTTGCCGCCGGTTGCCAATACGGTTATTTTTGCGGTTATTTTTTCGATTTCATTGTTTTGAAGATTTAAAACATATACGCCAAAACATTCGATATCTAAGGTTGACTTAGTAACAAGGTAGCCAAGGTGATGCTGGGTCAGCAGGTCTATTACAAAGCAATGAGTGATCAGTTGAATATTTGGCAGCGTCTGTATAGCGAGCAGCAAAGCTCTTTCCATTTCTTTGCCTGTAACATCTTTGTGGTGCAAAATACGATTGACGCTGTGGCCGCCTTCTTTGCCTAATGAATAATCACCGTCAGCGTCTTTATCAAACCGGGCTCCCCATTCAATTATTTCCCGTATGCGCTCGGGGCCTTCTTTTACAACTATTTCAACAATCTTTTCATTGCACAAGCCATCGCCGGCTATTAAAGTGTCTTCTATGTGTTTTTCGTAGCTGTCTTTTTCATCATCCCATACGCCGGCAATGCCGCCCTGGGCATATTTTGTGTTGGTTTCGTCGGACTGTGCTTTTGTTATTACAACTACTTTTTTGTCCGGTTTTGCCTGCGCAACTTTCAGTGCATAGGTGAGGCCGGCTATACCAGAACCAATGACAAGAAAATCAGTTTGCATGAAATAAATTTTGGAAAATGTTCAGCAAAGTTATGCGGTACAAGAGTGCAACACAAAAGGAACAGAATATTTTGAACCACGATTACCCGCAATATTTGTTTTTTCAACATAGAGGTACAGAGAAACAGAGGTGCACAATGGAAAGCTCCTCTGCGAAACTCTGTAACTCAGTGAACTCTGTGTGGATTATTCTCAATATTTGTTTTTTCAACACAGAGGTACAGAGAAACAGAGGTGCACAATGGAAAGCTCCTCTGCGAAACTCTGTAACTCAGTGAACTCTGTGTGGATTATTCTCAATATTTGTTTTTTCAACACAGAGGTACAGAGAAACAGAGGTGCACAATGGAAAGCTCCTCTGTGAAACTCTGTAACTCAGTGAACTCTGTGTTGATTATTTGCTTATATTCGGTTTGAAGTAATATGGGAATTTTAAAAAGCATACAAATTTCTTCTTTACCTGATGCAGCATTGATTGCGGAATACCGGCAACATCAGCGGCAGGAAACTTTGGCGCAATTGTATCTGAGATACGATGAGCTTGTGTACGGTACTTGTATTAAATACCTTGGCAACCAGGAATCTGCGAAAGATGCCGCAATGAATATTTACCACGAGCTTTTGGAAAAAGTGAAAAACCACAAGATAGATAACTTTAAAGGCTGGCTGTACGTGCTGACTAAAAACCACTGCCTGATGCAGTTGAGAAAGAATAAGAAGTCAGCTGTCGCTGAATTTGACTCCAAGGTTATGCAATCAGAAGACTTTTCGCATCTGGAAAGTGTGCTGGAAAAAGAGAGGCAGCTCGACAAGCTGGAAGGCTGCATGCAAAAGTTGAATGAAGAACAAAAGCAAACGGTGGGATTATTTTATCTTGAAAATAAATGTTATAACGAGATTTCGGAGATCACAGGTTTTGAGTGGAACAAAGTGAGAAGCCTGGTGCAAAACGGAAAAAGGAACTTAAAAAATTGTATGGAAGACAATGGCTGAAACACAAATATACGGGCACAATGAAATACAGCGTTACCTGCAGCACCAAATGACGGCGCAGGAGATGCATGATTTTGAAAAAGCATTGATGAATGATCCTTTTCTTGCAGATGCTTTGGAGGGATTTTCTACAGGTGATGGAACGGTGACGGACAAGCATTTAGCGGAAATAGAAAATGAATTAACAGGCGAAAAGCAAAAGGGAAAAGTGGTGCCAATGCCCGTACAAAAAACAACATGGCGGAAAGTTGCTGCTGTTGTCTTTATTGTTGCTGCAGGCGGAGTTTTGACTTATTCAACTCTTACCAAAAAAGATATTGAAAATAATGTTGCACAGCAAACGACCCAGGCAGAAGCTGCAAAAATAATTGTAAAAACAGACAGCATCGGACCAGTGGAAAAGCCTTTGGCAAAAGTTGAAATATTACCGAAAAAGAAATTGTTTCATAAACATAAAAATGGTTCGCCCCTTATACGGGACGAAAAACCTGCGCTCACTGCCGACATTGACACGAAAACAGCTTCGCCAGGAATAGCAATGATGGATGAACGTAAAGAAAATCCGGCTTTAATGAATAAAACCGCTGATCCGGTTTCTGCCTTACATACGCCTGCGTCTTCCGCTGCTCAATTTTCCTTGTCATCAAAGAAAATGGCAATGGCGCAGGTTTTACCGGAAAATGAATTCAAAGGAAAAATGGTGGAGAGGAACAATCAACCTTTGGCAGCAGCAACCATTTCCCTGTCTCAAAACAATATAAGAACTGCACCGGATTCTAATGGAAACTTTATTTTAAAGAATAAAGACAGTGTTTTACAAATAATGGTAACTGCGGCCAATTATCTTTCAAAAGATGTAACGATTAAAAGTGATTCCCCTGCTAATATTGTTCTTAATAAAACCAGTCCGTCATTATCTGAAATGGTTGTAAAAACGCTGACAGAAAGGAAAAATGAATCAGCTTTTAAACAATTAAAAGAAAAAACTGCAAATGATGCAGAACCAATAGGCGGCTGGAAAAACTTTGAGGAATATCTGGTCAGGCAGATTGATAGCTTGAAAGCAAATGATTACGATAATCAGTACGATAAAAAGATAGAACTTACCTTTTCAACAGACAAAACAGGACGTCCGGTTGATATAAAAGCGATGCAAAATACAGATAGCGTAACTGCTGAAAAAGCTGTCGAAATACTTAATAATGGTCCAAAGTGGAAGAATAAGACAAAAGACAAAAAGGTAAAAGTTATCATTCCATTTGACAAGAGTTTTTAAATATTCTGCAGTGATAAGAAATAAAACATTAGCACACCCGAATACTGTTAAGAAGTAAGCACCAAAAGGAAGCCGAAAGAAACTTCTTATTTTTACAAATGAGTCTTTTACAAAATCTCTTAAATAAAGAAAAAAACGATAAAACCGTAACTAATCAATTATCCCTCAAAGACCGGCTTTCCGCACTGCGCAATCTGCCGCGATTTTTTAAGCTTGTCTGGGAGACAAGTCCCCGGATGACTATTGTTAATTCACTTTTGCGGATTATAAAATCTGCAACTCCGCTGGCTATTTTATACGTTGGCAAGTTGATTATAGACCAGGTCGTTTTGTTAGGCCAAAACAAGGCAAATATTTCTTCTCATCATTTGTGGACGCTGGTAGCCGCAGAGTTTGCGCTGGCGATTTTATCAGACAGCTTAAGCCGGGCGATAACTTTGATGGATGGCTTATTAGGCGATCTTTTTTCAAACCATACTTCTGTAAAGATTATGAGCCATGCTGCCACGCTCGATCTTGATCAGTTTGAAAATTCGGCCTTTTACGATAAACTGGAACGTGCAAGGCAGCAAACCACCGGACGAACCATATTGCTTTCGCAGGTGCTCAGCCAGGTGCAGGATATGATAACAATGTTTTTTCTTGCTGCCGGTTTGCTGGCTTTTAATCCCTGGCTGATCGTGCTGCTTTTGATAGCCATTCTGCCTGCCTTTTTAGGAGAAGCTTATTTTAACGATAAAACGTATGCGCTCAGCAGAAGACAAACACCAGAGAGAAGGGAACTTGATTATGTACGTTTTTTAGGCGCAAGCGACGAAACGGCTAAAGAAGTAAAAATCTTCAATTTATCAGGTTTCATCATCAATCGCTTTCGCCGGTTATCCAACAGGTTTTATAAAGACAATAAGCGGTTGTCAATCAGGCGTACTGTCTGGGGCACCTTTTTCGCCATGCTTGGAAGTGCCGGTTACTACGGCGCTTATGTATTTATCATTGCTGACGCAGTTTCCGGCAAAATATCTATCGGCACGCTTACTTTTCTTGCAGGCTCTTTCAGGCAACTAAGAAGTTTGCTTGAAGGTATTTTAATCCGCTTCACCAGCGTTTCTCAGGGCGCAGTTTATTTGCAGGATTTTTTTGAATTTTTCGAAATAAAGCCCAAAATTGTTCTGTCGGCTAACCCGCTTCCATTTCCAAAACCGATCAGGCTTGGTTTTACTTTTGAAAATGTCGGCTTTAAATATTCCAATTCGGAACGCTGGGCTAACCGTCATCTCAGTTTTACCTTGTACCCGAGAGAAAAGATTGCGCTGGTTGGTGAAAACGGAGCAGGAAAAACAACGCTGGTAAAACTGCTCGCCCGTTTATATGACCCGACAGAAGGAAGGATTTTACTGGATGGAATTGACCTGAAACAATACGATCTGAATGAACTGAGAATTCAGATCGGGGTTATTTTCCAGGATTATATAAAATACCAGCTAAGTGCAGGCCAGAATATTGCAGTCGGCAATATAAGTGAAGTGGCTAATGCTGATCTTATAAAGACTTCCTCCGTTCAAAGCATGGCTCATTCTATGATACAAAATTTGCCGGATAAATATGAGCAAATGCTTGGCCGCCGCTTTAATAATGGCGTTGATTTATCTGGCGGCGAATGGCAGAAAATTGCATTGGCAAGAGCGTATATGAAAGACGCTCAATTGTTGATATTAGATGAACCTACAGCAGCCTTAGACGCCCGGGCCGAGTATGAAGTTTTTCAACGCTTCGCTGAATTAACCAAAGGAAAATCGGCAGTATTAATATCGCACCGCTTCTCAACAGTTCGTATGGCAGACAGGATATTGGTTCTTGAAAAAGGGAAATTGATTGAAATTGGAAGTCATGAAGAATTGCTGGAGCGGCAAGGCCGGTATGCGGAATTGTTCAGATTGCAGGCAATGGGATATCAGTAAAGCGGTAGGCCCCTGCCCTAAAGGGAGAAGATAGATTTTTGCTTCGTAATTCATAATCACGCAACTAATTGAGCAATTACTTTTGAATGTATTGCTCAATTAGCTCTTAACACCATCAGCTTTTCTTTTTCAGTGCAGATAAATATTCTATCAGGTCTACTACCTGCTGCTGCTTCATCCCGCTTACTAAGCCTGCAGGCATTAGAGAATGTTCATAAGGTTTTTTAGAAACTACGTCACTTTTCTTGATTTTGGAAACCGTGCCGCCCATCATTTTTACCGACATATCTTCTTTTGTTTCGCTGGTAATATAGCCCAGCAACTGGTTGCCGTCTTTGGTTGTAAACACAAATCCTTCATAACCAAAAGCGATACCTGCATCAGGATTTAAAACGTTTTGATACAACCCTTCTTTTCCGTATTTAGCGCCTATTTCTGATAAGTCAGGACCAAAATTTATTCCCTTGTTGTTAACCTGGTGACATGATGAGCAGGTATTCGTAAACATATTTTTGCCGTTATCGGCATTACCGTTAAGTTTTATTAAGCTTGCTACGGATTGAAGTGATTTATTAGTTCCGCCGGTATTATAAAATGCTGATGCCTGCGATTTTATATCTGACCGCCATGCTTTTAATAATGAGGCTTGTGCCGCAGAGCCTAATTCCGCAGGCAACTTTTTAGCAGATACCAAAGCCATTAGCTTTTCCTGGCCGGTATAGCCATTACCAAACATTTGCGTAGCTTTTTTTCTTACTTTTAAATTGAGGCTTTTATCTGTTAAAAGTGATTGGAGGAAGTTTTTTATTTTAGCATCTTCGGACCCGCCTAATGCATTTGTGAGGATCATGGCCGTTGCTGTGTCTTTATGAATAGCTGTTTTTACCATGCTTTCACCGTTGTTTGCCATCACCAATTTTACGGCCATTGCTTTTGTCTCATCGTTTTTATCGTTTATGGCCATATCCAATAATTCCCGGTTCCTATTTTTAATCTTATATTTAGCTAAAAGATCGAGGAATTGTTGGCTGCCTTTAGCTGACTCAAGGCTTTTATCTATGGCACTTTTCAAAACGTCATTCATTACCAGGTTAGCAGTATCCATCTGCAAAAGAGCATACGTTGCGATTAATGGTTGATTTGGATGTTTTCCGTTTAACAAAGAAAGAAGAACCTGCTGTTTGGAAGGATCGTTATAAAAATCAAAAGCGCGGAAGTATCTAAGGTTTTTTGCCGGATCAGTGTTATTATCTTCAATAATGGCAGCAAGCAAAGGCAATGAAGCTTTTGCCCTCGACCGCCAGATAATGTCTTTGCCTGCAGGCGTGTTCCGGTTATCGCCTGTTTGTTTTTTCCATTCTGCAAAATAACTGTCCCATTGTTTGTCGGCGCTTATGCCCAAAGCTTCAAGATACCAGCGGTCTTTACCATCATATTGTTTTGCCAAAGCTGTCCACAAAGCAGGTGCTTCAGGTGAAGAATTATGTCTGAGAGCAATCAAGGCTTCGCGGCGGATTTGAGCAGAAGGATCATTAACAACCTGCTTTACAAGCGGAATAAGATCTATTTTAAGTTCACGCGCTGCTTTAAAAGCTGCAATTCGTAAATCTTCATTTTTATCTTTTAATGCTTTGTAAACATATTCCGAACCTTTTCCGGGCAATTTTGTCAATAACCAAAAAGCTCTTGCCCGAAAACGCGGGTTAGGATCGTTATTAAAAATATTCGCCAAATCGTTTTCTGCTGCGCCGCCTTGCTGATGCAGCTTTTGCCATGCCATGTAGCGGGTAGCGAGGTTGGGATTTTCAAGCGCCTTAATTGCATCAAGAGCAGTATTGAGAGAATATGCAGGCACTTTATATTGTGAAACATCCGGCGCTACTCTGAATACTCTTCCCCTGTCAAGGTCGCCCACTTCGTGGCCTCCCACACCCGGGTCATACCAGTCAGCAATAAATAACGAACCATCGGGCGCTATGCAAACGTCTGACGGACGAAACCATTTATCGTCCATAGCTTCAACAATATTGGTAATTTCGGCTGTATACCCGGCACCACTCTTCTTAACCGGATAAGAACGAACTACGTTATGGCCCGGCTCACCATGAATCATTTGTCCATGGAATATAGCAGGAAGAAGATTTCCTTCGTAAATAAGCATGCCTGTAGGTGATCCTGAACCTGTTTGCAATAAGTTAGGCACCACACCGGGATCATTCAAATGCCAATGCTGCAGGGGAATTGAGTCTTCCATATTTACTCTCCTCGATCTCCAGCCGGCGCCGGTCATTTCATCAGTATATCCATAATTACCATATTCCAAAATATAATTGATACGCACACCCCTGTTTCCATCATCATCATTATCCGATTGCCACATATTACCAAAAGCATCCACGGCTACTTCATAGTTATTACGAAAGTTATTAGCCAATACTTCAAAATTACTTCCATCCATGTCGCAGCGGAAAACCATTCCCTGGCGGTAAGGTTTACCTTTTCCGTTTACTTCAGTGCCTTCTATATCTTTTACAACTTCACCATTTTTATTGAAAATACTGTCACCTGCATTTCCGAAATTAAAGTACAGTTTACCGTCAGGACCAAAAGTAAAAGCATGTATAGCGTGATCGTGCTGCTCACCGCCAATTCCGCGAAATAAAATTTCTTTTTTATCCGCCTTATCATCGCCGTCTGTGTCGGTAAGCACAAATACATTGGGGCTGCACGAAACGATTACTTTGTTTCCTAATACTGCAATTCCCAGTGCTGCATTTATGCTGGTATCCTGGTAAAAAACTTTGCTCGTATCGGCTTTTCCGTCTCCGTTGGTATCTTCAAGAATTAAAATACGATCGCCTGCTTCTTTGTGCGGATGGTCGGGATGAAGGTTAATTCTGTAGTTATATGCTTCAGTGATCCAAACCCTGCCTTTATCATCTATATCCATATTGGTAGGATTGGTCATCATAGGCTCACTGGCAAACAATTCGATATTCAGACCGTTTGCAACTTTTAAAGCGCTTACCGCATTTTCAGGCAGGCGTTTCTGATCTTCTGTCAATTTACTTCTGTCAATTCCTATTGCACCCTTCCAGGCAAGGAAGATGACTGCAGTTGCGAGCGATAAATAGAGGTATTTTTTCAAGCTGATCGTTTTCAAGTGTATCGTTTTTCGTTAGTTATTAAAAATGGCAGCACAATATACAAATTGTTAAAAGAAATTTTACGTAGGATTTTTCCTTTTTACGATTAGCAGTTATTTTAATTGATTTCCTTTTAAATACAATTATAACTTTAGAAAACCTGTTTAAATGTGCTGATGATAAAAAAATAAACGATTGTGACTAACAGCCACTTTTTAAAGAATCGCAAAAGCTATAAAGATATTCAAAATAAAATTGCTTTATTTAAAAGCACAGTTGGGAAAAAGCTTCCTGCTAATTGGGAAAACCATTTTACTCAATTGCTTGAAAACACAAAAGCCGTAAAAGAGCAAAGTAAAATACTTGTTTTAAACGTTTTAAAAAAACTTTCCGCCTTCATCATTATCCAAAAGCGAGGTTGTGAGAGAACGGTCAAAGACTTCCTGCTTATTTGCCAGTACTTCCCGCAGCAAATCATGAATAGTAATTATTCCGGCAAAATTACTCCGGTCAAAAGCTGCAAGATACCGGGCACCCCGTGCATTCATTTGGTACATACAATCCTCAATAGTACTTATCAACGTTACCCGCGGAAGTTCGATTGTCATTACATCCCTGACAATAGTTTCGCGACTCGACCGTCCCTGCAAGACCAGTTTTCGCGTGTAGTCCCTTTCACTAAATATACCTTTAAATTCGTTGTTTTCAAATACAATCAGGTAACTTAGATTAACTGATATCAGCTTTTGCAAAGCTTCTATTACCAAAGCAGAAGGTTCGATTATATTGGTTGGTTCGTCTTTTGTTCTTAATATGTTTTCTACGGTATGCATGGCAGGAATGAATTTTTACCCGAATATACTTTTTACTTCTGTTTAAAATAAAGTAATTTTTATACCAACGTAAAATTTTTCCTATTTAATATTTTTTATGGCAAAATTAAAATTATCAGGAAAAGACCTGAGAGCAATTGGCTATCCGGAAAGCCCGGTAATAAGCCTTGCAATGGATGTGATGGAGAAGAATTATAAGCGTAATTCCAAGGAGCATGTGTTAGGTTTATTAAAAGCAGTTTTAGTGAGACCGCGGGAATATGCAGCGGACGAAATATTGGGAAAAATAGCACAGGCTCTGATAGAAAGAGAACAAAAAGCTGCCGCTAAAGCAGCATCGGCAGTTGAGCTTGCAGCAGAAGGAGTGCCTTACAACACTTTTGGCGGAGCGTTTATCGAAGAAAGTGCATTGACACAGATGAACCAGGCAGTCCGTTTGCCGGTAGCGGTATCAGGTGCATTAATGCCGGATGCGCACCAGGGATACGGACTGCCCATAGGCGGTGTGCTGGCAACAGACAATGCAGTTATACCTTATGGAGTTGGCGTAGATATCGGTTGTCGAATGTGCTTGTCAATCTTTGATATTGCTCCGCAGGAACTCGAGTCCCGCGCGAGTTTTTTTACCCGGGAATTAAACGAAAACACATTGTTTGGAAGCGGGCGTGAATTTAAAAAACGAACCGACCACGAAATATTATACCGAAAAGAATTTAGTGAAATACCGGTGTTACGATCACTGCGGGCACGTGCAGAAAGCCAGTTAGGATCGTCTGGCGGGGGAAATCATTTTGTGGAGTTTGGTATAGTTGATATTACCGAAAAAGATGCTGTTTTAGGCATTGATCCTGGAAAATATATTGGTTTGTTATCTCATAGCGGCTCACGGGCTATCGGCGCCAATGTCGCTAATCATTATACAAAAATTGCCAAAGAAAAACGACATTTACCAACAGATGCAGCAAACCTTGCATGGTTTACCTTAGATGAACAGGAAGGTATAGAATATTGGCTTGCCATGAATCTGGCAGGTGATTATGCAAGTGCCTGCCATCATATAATTCATGAAAAAATTGCAAAGCAGTTAGGACGACAGCCTTTAAAAATGGCAGAAAATCACCACAATTTTGCCTGGAAAGAAATGTGGGAAGGAAAGGAAGTTATTGTGCATCGCAAGGGCGCTACCCCGGCAGGGAAAGATGTTTTAGGCATCATTCCCGGTAATATGACAGCGCCGGGATTTATTGTAAAAGGTAAGGGCGAAAGTGCTTCCGTCAACTCTGCATCTCACGGTGCAGGTCGCCTTATGAGCCGCACCGCTGCATTAGACAACATTACTTCAAAACAATTAAAAGATGAGCTGGAGAAGCATGGCGTAAAGCTGATCGGCGGCGGCCTATATGAAGCTCCGTTTGCCTACAAAGATATTCATGCTGTAATGAATGCGCAAAAACACCTGGTAGAAACTATTGGCACCTTTACCCCTAAAATTGTAAAAATGGATGATACTCCGCCACGGCAAAGAAAGAAAGTAAAGGAGGTTTTAGTAGAATAATGTCTGAAACCGAATTTTGGAGGATTTCAGGGATTAGAAGGAAATAAGAATTTTAATTTTTTGCAGCTAAATTGTCTTTTGGAAAACCTCCAAAATCTTTGATTCTTTGTACTTCTTATATTTTTGCCGTTTTAAAAAAAGCTACATTTTCTTCAAACTGCACAAGTGTCGCCAGTTGGCGGAACGGCGGTACAATAGCAGCAATGCAGTATGGTGAATAAAAAAAATTTACTAAATAGTATTTAAACTTTTTGGTGTAAGCAAATTTTACTTATACCGTATGTATTGCATACACCACCACTCCCCACACTTTAAAATCGGCAAAAGCATCTATATCAATTATGGACAAGTTATGGGTTTCAGGAATAAGCCTTATACGGTTAGCCGAGCGTTCCAGGCGTCGTACCATCATTTCGCCGTTTAGAACTGCTATCACTACTTTACCGTTGTTGGCGGTAATGCTTCTGTCTACAATCAATATATCGCCGCTAAAAATTCCCGCACCGGTCATTGCATGACTGTTCATTCTAAAGAAAAAAGTTGCTGGTTTGTTTCGTATCAGTTGCTCATTTAAATCAATTCCTCTTTCGGCGTAGTCATCTGCAGCGGCGCCAAAACCAGTCGCATTCGCTGAATACACGTTGTGCTGCGTAAAATCTTTTGTGCCTTTATAAGATGCATAATATCCGTTTTCCTTATCCATAAAATTAAAATTTTTTATTATTACTAATTAATTTAGTAAAATTATGCTAACTTTATTGTCTGAAAAAATAAAATTTACAGGAGATGGTTTGTTTGAAAAACTTTACCTGCTATCTAAGTCCTGGTGCATTTTGCCTGAAATCGTTTAAAAATGATTGATTTAACTCATTAAAAATTATGGTATGAAAACTGATTTATCACCGGCTTTGTCATCGCTTCCCGGTTATCGCCTTTGCGAGTATTTGCTTGTGCTGCATCCGCACGAAGAGCTGTGGAGTAAGATTATGGAGACCAAAAAGGAATTTGCCAAAAGGTTTGAAGCGCCCTCTGCAGAGTGGGGAAAGCCTCACATTACCCTGGCGAGATTTAGCCAGCTTCAACTGATGGAAGAACGTATTGTAAACCGTTTCAAAATGATTGCGATGGCTATGCCTGCTTTTAAAGTTGAGCTAAACGGTTTTGGCAGCTTTCCATCGCACACTATTTATATAAATGTAGATACGAAAGTGGCGATACAAATGCTGGTTAAAAGTCTGAAGCCTGCACAAGGCCTGCTAAAAACCAAAGAGCAAAAGCCTCATTTTATAGAAGAATCTCACATTACGGTGGCGCGGAAGTTGCTGCCCTGGCAGTACGAAAAAAGCTGGACTGAATACAGCCAAAAACATTTTAGCGGCAGATTTATTGCTAAAAACATGCTGCTGCTGAGAAAGCCCGAAGGAATGAAATCTTATCAGCCCGTGCAAAAATTTGAGTTTATGAATATGCCGGTTGTAACAACGCAGGGAGCATTATTTGTCTGAACCTGGATTTACGGGATTTGCAGGATTAAGAGGAAATGAAGAAGAATAAATTACCGTGACAGCATTTGTAGCTCTATAATTCAGTTTGCCATGTATAGGTTCAAAAGTAGTTTTTCGTTGTAATATTATTTATATTTTATCCTTAGCGCTTCTTCGCGCCTTAGTGCCTTTGTGGCCAAAATAAAAATAAAACAAGATGGAAGAAAATAATGAGGAACAGGTTAATAAATACCTGAAAGGCCGGGGTTCTCAATTTAACCCGCGAAACAAGTTCCTGAAAAACGAACGGGTAAAAGAACATATAGAAGGCATTGACGACTGGACAGAAAAGAACGAAGCCACGCAATATCTGGAAGACGATGCAAAAGGCATTGTAAATAAAGTAGAAAGCCCTGATTTAAGTTTAATGTACAGCATGAATCCTTATCAGGGTTGTGAACATGGATGTATTTATTGCTATGCACGCAATTCGTTTGAGTACTGGGGCTACAGCGCTGGTCTCGACTTCGAAAGAAAGATTATTGTAAAGAAAAATGCAGCAGACCTGCTGCGCAAATTTTTAATGCATCCCAAATGGGAATGTGTGCCCATAAGCCTCAGCGGCAACACCGATTGCTACCAGCCGGCCGAACAAAAATTCAGACTAACAAGAGGCTTGCTCGAAGTATGCAACGAGTTTAACCAACCCGTAGCGATGATAACAAAAAATGCAGGCATGCTCAGAGATAAAGACATTTTGCAGGAAATGGGAAAAAAGAATATAGTATCCGTTCTTGTATCCATCACTTCTTTTAACGAAGATCTGCGTCGTGTAATGGAACCGCGGACAACAACAGGCAGGCAACGTCTGCGCCTTATTGACGAAATGAGCAAAGCCGGCGTAAGAATGGGCGTAATGCTCGGCCCAATGATACCTGGACTGAATGAACACGAAATGCACGATATTATTAAAGCAGCGAGCGATGCAGGCGCAACGTTTTCTGCTTATACATTTATCCGTTTGAATGGCGCTATCAAATTAATTTTTCATGACTGGCTGTATAAAAACTTTCCCGACCGGGCAGACAAAGTATGGCATTTAATAGAAGCCAGCCACGAGGGAAAAGTAAACGACAGCCGCTGGGGCGTGCGGATGCGCGGCGAAGGAAATGTAGCAGAAATGGTAGCACAGCAATACCGTAAATACACAACCAAGTATGGGTTGAATCACGAGAGATTGGGGTTGGATTGCAGCCAGTTTAAAAGGCCGGGGGAGCAGATGAGGTTGTTTTAGGGATTTAATAAGAACCGTTTGTTCAATTTATTTAAGATAGAAAAGCATTATGTTTACTTTAGAAACAAATCAATTATTAATGTCTCCGAATATTACGGAAAAACTTCCATTACTTTTTGAAGAGAATTTTCTTGAACAACATGCTGGTCAAATTATTCAAGACCCAAAGTTTGCAATTATAGAGCTAATAGCAAATTGTTGGGATGCAGGCGCCACCTATGTCGAAATTCGTTATCCTGATAATGATGGTGATACTTTTTTTATAAAGGACAATGGGATAGGAATGACTACTGATGAATTTAAATCACGCTGGAATAGTTTGTCTTATAATAGACTAAAACATCAGAGCAGAGAAGTAGAATTTCCAAAAGGGAAAAAAAATAGGAACAGGTTGCCTTTTGGTAAGAATGGAGTTGGGAGACACGCTATGTTTTGTTTTTGCAATGAATATATGATAGAAACAAATAAAGATGGCTTTTTTACAAAGGCAAAAGTCTCAATATCTAAAGGTCCAATGCCTTTTGATATTGAAGTAATAAAAGAAGGCAATTCAAAGTCAAAGAATGGGACGTTTATAAGCGGGATTGTTACAAAAAATTTTTATCTGAAGGAACAAAACGTTATTGATCTAATAGGCTCAAAATTTATTGCAGATCCAGAGTTTGAAATTGTTGTTAATACTACTAAGGTTGTCATGGCAGATTTCAAAAAAAACTCTACAATTAAAGAATTTGATTTTGAAAATATTGGTAAAGCAATTGTTAGACGATTTGAAGGAGAGAAAAATAAAACAACTCAACAGCAAGGAGTAGCTTGGTGGGTTCGAAGAAGACTGGTAGGAGTTCCGTCCTGGGATGGGATTAATGGAAGATTAATTGATGGAAGAAACCCTATAGCAAAAAAGTATGTTTATGTTATTGAGGTTGATTTTTTAAAACCAAATGTAAAACCGGACTGGTCGGGATTTTATAGCACGCCTGAAATAAATCAAGTACGTTTAGAATTGTTAGATTATATAAATAATGATTTATTGACTTTACTTTCCGAAAGTCGCAAAGAAAGGAAAAGCGAGGCTTTCCATTCAAACGCCCAATATATAGGGAGATTACCCAAATTCATACAAAGTGAAATTTCAGAAGTGGTAGATGATTTACAAAAAGAGTGTCCAACTTTTGGAATGAATGAATTGGAAACTACAGTTAAAGTTTTAGCTATAATGGAAAAATCTCGCTCTGGTTATGAACTGTTAGAAAAACTTTCAAAATTCAATCACAATGATATCGACGCGTTAAATAACGTTCTAACTGAATGGTCTATTACTGATATAAAAAAAGTAGTAAGCGTTTTAAATTGGCGGCTTGAATTAGTTAAAGAGCTTGAAAGATTAGTTGATAATTCAACTACGGATGAACTACATGATTTACAACCTCTCTTTGAAAGAGGATTATGGATTTTTGGTCCTGAATTCGAAACATTGAGCTTTATGTCAAACAGGACTTTATCAACAATTATCAAAACATTTTTTATCGAAAGAGTTATTGAAAAACCTAATCGAAGACCGGATTTTGTTATCCTGCCAGACGCTTCAATAGGTGCATATTCCATAGAAGCATTTAATGAAGATCATGAAATTGAAGGAATTGGGTCTGTTGTAGTAGTTGAACTGAAAAAAGGAGGTTTTGATATTGATGACAAACAGAAAGATCAAGCCATGTACTACGCTCGAGAAATCAGAAAAAGTGGAAAGGTGAACAGAACGACCAAAATAACGTGCTATGTTTTAGGCTCTACAATTGATGTTAATGCTGAAACAAAAAACGTTGATGGATTAATAACAATTATTCCAATGCGGTACAGCACGTTAATTTCTAAAGCTAAAGCAAGGCTATTTGGTTTAATTGAAGAATTAGAGAAATATAAAGAGGAAAATAAGCTTAACAAAACATCTATCGATCAGGCAGAATTATTTGCGTAATAATTACTCTAACAGGCTTGGACAATAATAACCTAATGTCGCAATCAAGCATTGAATGGACACAAATGACTTGGAATCCTACAACAGGCTGCAATAAAATTTCAGCAGGTTGCAAGTATTGCTATGCGGAAGTGATGACAAGACGTTTGCGGGCAATGGGGATTGAAAAATATAAAAAAGGTTTTGAAGTTGCCGTTCATGAAGATGCTCTACATATTCCTTATTCATGGAAGAAGCCCAAAGTTGTGTTTGTAAATTCAATGAGTGATTTGTTTCATCCTGAAGTTCCTTTCTCGTTTATAAAACAAGTTTTTGAGGTAATGAATAACACCCCTCAGCATACTTACCAGGTTTTGACTAAAAGAGCGGACAGATTATACAAATTACATCACCAACTAAACTGGACAAAAAATATATGGATGGGTGTTTCTGTGGAAAATGAAAAGGTAATTGACAGAATTGATTTTTTAAGAGAAACAAATGCAGTTGTAAAATTTCTTTCGTGCGAACCTCTGATTGGACCTTTAAGAAACTTAAACCTTGAAAATATTAACTGGGTAATTGTTGGCGGCGAAAGCGGCAGAAAAGCAAGACCGATAGAAGAAGCGTGGGTTTGGGATATTTATCAGCAATGCAAGCAGGCCAATGTTGCCTTCTTTTTTAAGCAATGGGGCGGAATTAATAAAAAGAAATCAGGAAGACAGCTCGATGGAAGAACTTATGATGAAATGCCTGTAATTATTTGATAATGTACCAAACGGAGAAGGCGAATGATTCCACAATGAGATGGTGATGAACGTACTGCGACGCAACGACGACCAATCGGAGTACTAATGCCCGGAACAAAAAAAATATAAAAATAGCCCTTCAAGGGTTTGCGGTATGAAAGCCATTATAGATTGCAACAACTTTTATTGTTCGTGCGAGCGGTTGTTCAGGCCGGAGTTAAAAGATAAGCCTGTCGTTGTATTAAGCAACAACGATGGCTGTATTATTTCTATAAGTGACGAAGCAAAAAAGCTGGGTATTAAAATGGCTGCTCCCCACTTCATGGCTAAAAAGATAATTGAAGAGCACCAGATAGCTACCTTTTCTTCAAACTACAATTTATACGGCGATTTAAGCCGCCGGGTTATGGATACGGTAAGAACAATACTGCCTGATGAATGTGTAGAAGTTTATTCGGTAGATGAAGCTTTTCTCGATCTAAGTCATATTGCCAGCTCAGAACTGCATAAAATAGCTAAAGAAATAAAAGAAAGGGTAGAATTGTGGACAGGCATTTCCGTATCTATTGGCGTTGCGCCTACTAAAACGCTGGCAAAAGTGGCTAATAACATTTCAAAGAAAAATAAAGAAAAAACAAAATGTGTAATGGTGCTTGATTCCGTTGAAACCATAGCTGCAGCTTTGCAAAAAACACCTGTAAGGGATATTTGGGGAGTAGGCACGCGGTCGGCAATAAAACTTGAAAACATCGGTATTACGGATGGATGGCAGTTAAAACAAATGCCCGAAGAATGGGCAAGACAACACCTCGGAGGAGTGGTAGGCGTACGGTTGATAAAAGAACTGCGCGGTACACCATCAATAGAAATGGAAGAACAGCTTAAAAGCAAGAAAATGATTACTACGTCGCGCATGTTTGGCTGCCGGGTAAGCGAATTGAAAGATGTGCAGGAAGCAGTTGCTACCTACATATCGAGAGCCGCAGAAAAGCTGAGGCGCCAGCAAAGCGCGTCCAAAATGGTGACGGTATATGTAGTGCCTAAAGAAGAAAAGCAAAGTGTTAACTTCAGGCACGGACAGGTGGAAAGCGCCAGTATTATTTTACCTGCTGCCACGTCTGATACTGCCATGCTGATAAAGCATGCTGTGGCTTTAACAGAAAAACTATATAAAAAAGACTGTGTATACAAAAAGGCGGGTATCCTGCTCGGCGGTCTTGAACCTGATAAATCTATACAGGCAAATCTCTTTGCTGCTCCATCAAAAAATGCCGTCCGGTTGCTCATGAATACTTTAGATAATCTCAATTTCAGCATGCGTGACGACATGGTAAAATTTGCAACTGCGGGCACCAAAAAAGACTGGAAGATGAGGCAGGAGCTGCGAAGCAACCGGTACACGTCAAGATGGGAAGAATTGAAATTGATACAATAGATGGTAAATCCGGAATATTTAAAAAGACTTGAGATCTGTTTATTTGATACATAAAAAGCTGCAGTCAGAAAGAATTACTTTAGAAAATTATTGGCTTAGATATACATTTCCAAAGGCATCGTCTTTGTATAAAATAAAAAAACAGATGTATTCAACCACAAACTATTCAACTATTAGTAAATGGAACTCCTTACATAATAAAAATTACGCCTTTTAAGTTTAACGATGAAACCCGTTTTACCGTTAGTTTTAACGATAGTGATGAATATGTTTTTACTTATGATACCAACGTAAGCCAATACGTATCTATTGGCGATGATATTGAAATAATACCCAATGACCTTGAAGTAGCCATATCAGAAAAATTACTTACGCTGGATAAATTGCGGTAAAACTTTCAAGGTATTTTAATAATACATCTTTTCTTATGCAAAGGCATAATCTAATTCAATTTGGTTCTGTTTTCTAATAAAATATTTATAAACATAAGTAACCAAAATGCGGGGATTAAAATTGTTATACTATAGAGATGTTGAGGAGAAATTTTAGATACCGCTAACTGTATGTCAGATGACAGTTGCAGCGGTTTGAGAAAATGGTAGGTTACTGCGAGGCATGATAATACAAGCAAAACCAGTATTGCATACGCATATTTTGTTTGAAAGCTCAAAATTATTTGATGCTTGCTTTTAGCAGCATAAAGGTCATTTATCCTGTTCATTGTCTTAGCCGTAAAATTATCAGCGGTTTGTTCTGTTCCCCACTTATCCAAAAGGTCTTTTACATTTCTATCACTATTCATATTGCTCAAATTAAATTTTTTACTTCTGTTTTTAATAGCTCTTGCAAATGCCTGTACAGATGCTTCCTCCCTCTGTATAAAAGTATTTTTATATTAGCAGCGGAAATACTTGTGATATCTTTGATTTCTTGTACAGAGAGTTCATTAAGGTAAAACATAGTTATACAAAGGCGCTCACTGTCGGCAAGCTCATCCATTGCAAGCTTAATAAACCTTTTCTGTTCGTTATTTCTATAAGCATTTAATACAGAAGTATCAAAAAACACTTCATCTGTTGTTTCTTCTTTATCTGTAACTGTATATATCTTTTTTACTTTCCTTTTATTTAAGGAAGTATTTACAACAATCCGGTAAAACCATGTAGAAAATTTCGATTCTCGTTTAAAAGAATTTAATGACTTGAAAGCTTTTACAAACGCGTCCTGTACAATTTCCTCTGCATCTTCACGATTTAAAATTATGTTATTGGCAAGTGTAAATGCTAAATCTTTATATTTTTCTACTAAAATACTATATGCACTTATGTCGCCTGCTACTACTTTCTTAATCGTAATAAGGTCAGTTGCTTCTTGCATTTGTATATCAGACAACGCTGTAAAGGATATGGTTACAAAATAAATAAAATAAGCAATCCGTAACCGAACTGACTTTTTTATTGTCAAAAGGTATAAATACAATAAAATGAATATTGAATACATAACCCTCTTAGTAATAGTTCTAATCCCTTTAACTGTTTTTGGCATTTTTTATTTTCATATAACAGCAAAAAGCAAAGAGCGATTGGCTTTAATAGAAAAAGGAATGGATCCTAACCTGGCCAGAAGCCCTTTTTTGACGCAAGCAGCCATAATAGCAGGATGTTTTTCTATCGGCCTGATAACCGGAGATTACCTGCCGACTAAATATGGGTATGGGCCGTTAATAGGAATTTTGTTTGCCAGCGCAGGTTTGATTTTTTTTAATCTTACAAGAAAAAATGACAAAAGGAAATCAATCTGAAAAATAGGGGTAATGATAAAAAATGGAGTTATTTGTTAATAATCATTAATTGGGACCTGATGGTTTTTTTATTTTTCTGAATAGTAAAATAGCATAATTAAAAAGAATCATATCTTAATAAAGACCTTCAGCTTTTCCACTTACTTCATATTGGAAGATATAACGAGTCAAAAAAAAGCTGCCCGGTCAGAGCAGCTTTTTTTCAGGCTTTAAATGTATATCCGTCCCGGTATTGTCGTCTTACAAACTGGTTGGCATCATCGAAATTAGTAATTTTCATACTTCCCGCATCCCACAGTAATTTCTTTCTTCCCGGAAACGATTGCCCTGCAGCATCTTTCAGATTCCAGCTTCGTAAGGCAAGGTTTGCAAACAGTACTGTCTCTGTAAGCGGACCGGCATAATCAAAATTAGAACTTGTTTTGCCTTTGCCATATCCTGCTATGCATGCATTTACCCACTGCGCATAGTGCCCTTCCTGTCCGCCAGGCACTCTTTCTGCTTTTTGAGGTACATTCACATCTTTGGTTTTCGATGTCGGCAGCAAGGTGGGATCAGCGCCATAACATCCGCACATCATTTTTCCTTTTGTTCCTTCTATAATAGCTCCGCCATCAGCATTGCCCATTTGTTCGTCTGCTCCTAACTCTTTAGGTCGCTCCGGTCTGATATTGCCATCCATCCAGGTAAGTTTCACATCTGGTTTTCCGTGCTTTCCCGGAAATTTCATTATTATGGAAGAAGCAGGCGGACAACTTTCAGGATGATAAGCAGGAGTCCACATTTTTTCATAAATATCTGCTACGCTGCATTCCACTTCTGATGGATAGCCAAGCCCTACTACTTTAAAAGCCGGATCAATAATATGACATCCCATATCGCCTAAAGCCCCGGTACCAAAATCCCAGTAACCACGCCAGCTAAAAGGGACAAAGGCGGTATGGTATTCATGAAACTGCGTTGGACCTAACCATAAATTCCAGTCAAGCTCGGTCGGCACCTCGTCTTTCGTGGCCGGGTACCCGTTGCCCTGCGGCCACACTGGCCGGTTTGTCCAGCAGCGCACTGTATGGGCGTCACCTATTAATCCTGCATTGTACCAATCCTGCATTATTCGTACGCCGTCCCCGGAGGATCCCTGGTTACCCATTTGAGTTACTACTTTATACTGGCGGGCTGCTTCCGTAAGCACCCTGGCCTCGTAAATATCGTGTGTTAACGGCTTCTGTACGTATACATGTTTTTTCATTTGCATTGCCATTAGGGCGGGAACAGCATGTGCATGGTCGGGAATTGAAACAGAAATGGCGTCTATGTTCTTACCTTCTTTCTCAAGCATTTCCCTGAAGTCTTTATAATACTTGGCCTTGGGAAATGCTTCCCTTGTTTTTTTTGACGAGCGCTCATCAACATCGCAAAGGGAAACAATATTTGCATTACCGGATTTAAAGAAATTGGCAATATCACTTTCTCCTTTGCCGCCGGCACCAATAGACCCGATATTTAATTTATCGCTCGGGGCTACAAATCCTCTTCCCAACACGTGGCGTGGCACGATATAAAAACCTGCAGCAGCTAAAGAAGTGTTACGAAGAAAATTTCTTCTCGAAGAATTTTTTGATGGGTTTTCGTTCATAGAAAAATTTTAAAAAATGAAATAACAATATTTTTTGTGTGAAGTTAAATTATTGCAGGAGTTCTGACTAATTATCATGCCGGACGAATCCAGATATTACGAAAGCTGAGCGGTTCACTTTTATCGCCATGTGCCTGCAGTTTGATGGGTGCAGGACCATGTTTCTGATACTTTGGCTGGCCGATGTAAAGTGTTGGCCCTTTCAGTTCTGTATTGTTTTGTACGAGAATTCCGTTAAAATAAACGGTTACACGCGCCGGGCTAACCACGCTGCTGTCATTATTAAAACGCGGCGCCTTCCATGCTACGTCATAATTCTGCCATTCACCGGGTGGAAGATTAGGATTTACCAAAGGAGCAAACTGCTTGTAAATACTTCCTGCCTGCCCGTTTACATAAGTGGAGTTATTATAATTATCGAGTATCTGCAGTTCGTAGCCGGCATCTCCTTTTCCTATTGAAGCAAGAAATAATCCGCTGTTGCCTCTTGCCTGGCCTGATCCGGTAATGTTTTTTGGTATGCGCCATTCAATGTGCAACTGATAATCCTGAAAAGATTGTTTGGTTTGTATATTTCCCCCGGTTTTGTTTACAGTCATAATACCGTCCGACACACTCCAGGCAGCAGGTTTTGTAGTGTCCTCTGTGGTAACCCACTGGTTAAGATTTTTACCGTCAAATAAAACAATAGCATCAGGCGGAGGGGGAATGCTTCTAACTGCGCCGGGAGTAACTTTGGGAGGTACGGGTGTATAAAATTCGGTGTCTTCAGGTTTTCCCTTTGGCTGGGCAACAGCTATGCTTATACTTACTGCTGCAGCAATGAACGAACAAAAAGTTTTCTTCATTATGGCTTTTTTTATTTAAAAACGTTTAATGTTCAAATATCAAAAAAAATACAGCAATCTAAATAAAAATTTTTGTACTTTTTTCAATTTTTCATTTATATGGCAAACAAGGCTTAAAAACAGTATAGCAAGAAGGGTAATATGCGTTTTTATTAATTATAAATCATTAAAAATTTTGTCTTAGCCTCAAAAAATATAGTACCTGATAAATATAAAAGAATAAAAATGTAAGTTATTATATAAATAAACGGATCAAAAATTTCAGAAGAAAAGATAAAAAATACTGTTAATGAAAAAATCATTAAAAATACCAGCACAAAATTTCTATTTTTACTATTATTAAACAAACGTTTACAAGGGGAATAAGCGTTTAAGGCTTATAAAATTTCATTTTATTTAATCAGAAAATATGACATTCAGATATTTTAAAGTCTTTAAAAAAAAAATATTCTTAATTATACTAATTATAGCGTTAATAGTAGCGAGTTCGGTAACTAAGGGTAAAACTGCAAAGACAACAAGTGTATTAGCAGGTATTGCGATGATCTACGGAGGCATCACATTTATAATCTGGATAATAAAAACGCCTACCAAAAAAGAAAAAGACGAAGCAGCCTGAATAAAAAAGGATAAATAAAATGTAAAAAAAACTATCAGGAACAGTCATACAACCCGTGGGTACACTATAAATATAATCGTACTGTTTTATGAAGTTTTAAACCATAAAGGTGACTGATCGGCCGGATCTCCGTTATAGCTGAAATACAACTCCTCACCCTTTTTTACGGTTTTAATAGTCCGAATAGTCATATTTCCGCTTTCATAATCCATTTCGTAAGAGCAATTTGGGTCAAAAGAATGATTGTACATAGAAATGTAGCCCAACGCCATGGCAGCTTTGCGCTTGCTTTTGCCCCACTCAAAGATATAATGGTATAATTTCGTTCCTTCGATCTGCTTTCTTTCTTTTTCTGATAATTCAATGACCGGAGAAATTTCAATAATAGTATCTGCCGGAATATTTTTGGTAGTAAAAACGCCTCTTCCGCGTTTTTCCGAAGGAGCAATAGACAAGTAAGGTAAAAGCATGTGTATTTGTTGAGGTCAAAGTTAAAGAAATTGAAAACAGTAAATAAAAATTAAGCATCAATACTTAATTTGCAGCATGGCTGTAGAAATAGAAGATATAGAAGAACAAAGCATACAGGAAAAGTTTGAGCAAGTGATTGCAACCGAAGATAAACTGGCTATCAGGGAGTTTTTAGATGACCAGAATATTGCTGATGTAGCAGAGCTTTTATCTGACTATCCTGATTATGAAGCGCAGATAATAGCTAACTTATCTATACATCGCGCTGCCAGCACTTTTAAAATTCTTGATTTTCCTACTCAAAAGAGAATTGTTGCCGATCTGCCTTCGTTTAAAACTGCAGAGCTGCTAAACGAGCTGCAGGCAGACGACCGTACCGATTTTTTGGAAGATCTTCCGAAAGAAGTTTTAAGAGATCTTATAAAATTGCTTGAGCCCGAAGAGAGGCTTGTAACACTTTCATTGCTGGGTTATCCTGACGGGAGTGTGGGAAGGTTAATGATACCGGATTATGTATATGTATATGAACACAATACGGTGGAAGAGGTTTTTCAGATTATCAGAAAGTTTGCAAAAAACACTGAAACGATAGATGTCATTTATGTTATTAATGAAAAAGGAGAGTTGATAGATGACCTGCGCATAAAAGAATTTATACTGGCAGCGCCCGATATGAAAGTTAACGAACTGATGGATGAAAGAGTAATAGCGCTGAACGCAAATGACGAGCAGGAATATGCGAACCAGGTATTTAAAATGAACAACCGGGTAGCGCTGCCGGTAGTAGACGATAACAATATTTTGCTTGGCATTGTTACCATTGATGATATACTATGGGTAGCGCAGGAAGAGTTTACTGAAGACATGCAGAAGATGGGCGGTACGCAGGCACTGGACGAACCCTACCTGGAGACACCATTTTTTAAATTAATGAAAAAAAGAGCTGGCTGGCTGATCGTGCTGTTTTTCGGGGAGCTGTTAACAGCTACTGCGTTGGCCTATTTCAATGATGAAATTTCTAAAGCAACTGTCTTGGTAATGTTTATGCCGCTTATTGCTTCCAGTGGCGGCAACAGCGGTTCACAGGCTTCTACACTGATTATACAAGCCATGGCAGTTGGCGAAGTGTCGCTGTCGGATTGGTGGCGGGTAATGAGAAGGGAAATTTTTAGTGGCCTCACGCTGGGAGGCATACTTGGGCTGATCGGCTTTATCAGGATTTGCCTTTGGCATGTGTTGATGAGCCATGGTATATTACGGGATCTATATGGCATTCATTGGCTATTGGTAGCTATTAGTGTAAGTGTATCACTTGTAGGTGTAGTACTTTGGGGTACCATTACCGGATCAATGCTTCCCCTTATTTTAAAAAGGCTCGGCGCTGACCCCGCAGTTTCATCTGCGCCTTTTGTAGCCACACTTGTAGACGTAACAGGACTAATAATATATTTTAGTGTCGCTTATCTTTTTTTAGCAGGATTACTATTGTAAATTGTATGAACCAGGATTTTATAGGATTTGTGTGATTAAGGGGAAACCTAAGTTATCGTTTTCTAATATACCTTTTTCAGACATTTGTGCTGAATTCTTTTTAAAAAAGCTTCAATCGTTCAGGGCCTGGTAGGCAAGCACCCTGAATTTATCACCTAATTCACCATGTTTGGTTACAAACAACTGGCGGTACAAAATGACAATCATTTTCTCTTTTTGGTCAGCCCAGTAAGACGTGGAAAAAGCGCCGCCCCAGCTAAAAGTGCCTGCCTGTGAAGGAAACCTTGCACTGCCTTTTTCCGTGACAACGGCAAAGCCCAAACCGAATTTATCATTGCCGAAATCAACGTCTCCGATCTGGTTCATAGTCATCATTCTTACCGTATTGCGGCTTAAGAATCTTTTGCCGTTATACTCACCTCCGTCTAATAACATTTGAAGGAAAACAGCATAATCGTACACAGTGGAAGAAAGTCCGCTGCCGCCGGAAAAATAAGTTTTTGTGCGCAGGGGATAATTAACATCAAGACCAAATACCTTACCTGTTTGTTTTATTAAATGCCCGGTCGAGTCTTCGCTGTATAAGTACACAAGACGGTCAGCTTTTTCTGCAGGAAGGTTAAAATAAGTATCTTTCATTCCCAAAGGCGCAAAAATACGCTGGCGAAAAAAGCTGTCCAGCGACATGCCGCTCCACATTTCTACAAGATAACCGAGGACATCCACATTTAAACCATACGTCCATTTTTCTCCCGGCTGATGCATTAGCGGCAATGTGCCCAATCTTTTCATGGCATCTGATAAATTATCATTTTGCACATAAAGACCGGCAGTAATATTATTTTTTGCATAAATGGCATTGGCTTCTTTGCTGCCAATTTGCGCATATCCTAAACCAGAAGTATGCGTAAGAAGATCGCGGATAGTTATCTGCCTCTTAGCAGGCACCGTGGTATAAGTTGTGTCTTTTTCATTAAATTTATCCAGCACTTTTTCATTGGCAAAAGCAGGAATATATTTTGAAACCGCATCGTCTAATAAAAACCTGCCTTCTTCATACAACATCATTATCGCCACACTTGTAATAGCTTTTGTCTGTGATGCAATTCGGAAAATGTCATCTTTTTTTATCGCAGATTTTGCCTCAGCATCATTAAATCCTGCAGATTTGTAATATACTATTTTGCCGTTGCGAACGATTAATCCCACGGCTCCGTTCATCCATCCTTTACTGATCCAGTCATTAAGGCCGGCATCTATTCTTTTTAACCGCTCCGCAGAAAAGCCTGCTGTTTCCGGCTTTGTGGCCTGCGTTATTTGCTGTGCAGAAGTCTGACCTGCCATCACCACTACAATCATTACAAATAATAATTTTTTATTCATATAAATATTTTAAAATGATTGGCAAAAGCTGTGTTTGCCGGGTCGAAAGATAGGGAATAAAACGGATGAAGTATTTGATGTAAACCATAAGAAAGAAAACTTTTCATCCTGTAAAAAACTTTCTCCGGTACTTATGCTTTTTTGCTTTGAAGCATTTTGCAGTAATTTGCGCTCATGCAACAATATCAGCAGCTTCTTCAATATATATTGGACAATGGTGTTACTAAAACAGACAGAACCGGTACGGGCACTATTAGTGTTTTTGGTTATCAGATGCGTTTTAATCTTGCCAAAGGCTTTCCGTTGGTCACTACCAAAAAACTTCATGTAAAAAGTATCATTTACGAACTGCTATGGTTTTTGAAAGGAGATACAAACATTAAATATCTCACTGATAACGGAGTCAAAATCTGGAACGAATGGGCAGATGAAAACGGCAACCTTGGCCCTGTTTATGGAAAACAATGGCGAAGCTGGCAAGGTGCAGACGGAAAGGTTATTGACCAGATTTCAGAAGTAATAAGCCAGATAAAAAATAATCCTGACAGCCGCAGAATAATGGTAAGCGCCTGGAATGCAGGCGAACTTTCAGAAATGGCGCTTATGCCATGTCACGCACTTTTTCAGTTTTACACAGCGCCGGCAGACAAAGAAAAAGGGGAGACAAAAGCGAAGTTGTCCTGCCAGCTATACCAGCGCAGCGCTGATGTTTTTTTAGGTGTGCCTTTCAACATCGCTTCGTATGCTTTGCTAACTATGATGGTTGCACAGGTTTGTGACCTTGCCTTTGGTGACTTCATTCATACGTTTGGCGACGTACATATTTATAACAACCATATTGAGCAGGTTAAAATGCAGTTGAGCCGTACTCCATATTCTTTACCGCAAATGACAATAAACCCGGAAGTAAAAGATATTTTCAGCTTTAAGTTCGAAGATTTTTTGTTGGAAAATTATCAGTATCATCCGGCTATAAAAGCAGAAGTAGCGGTGTAGGTGAGAAGAAGTAAGAAGTAAGAAGTAAGAAGAAAAAGGAATATTAATATAGAAATAAGCTTTAGAAACATTTATGATTATTTCTTTCATAGCGGCAGCATCTGAAAATAATGTTATTGGTAAAAATAACCAGCTTCCCTGGCATCTGCCTGTTGATATGAAATTTTTTAAAAATACTACCTGGGGAATGCCAATGATTATGGGACGTAAAACTTTTGAGTCAAATGATTATAAAGCTCTGCCAGGCAGAATAAATATTATTATAACAAAACAGAAGAATTTAAAGGCAGAAGGCGCAGTAATAGTAAATAACTGGAATGATGCAATGTTCGTAGCCAAAGATGCAGATTGCAAAGAAGTGTTCGTGATTGGCGGCGGAGAAATATTTAAAGAATTCCTAAACAAGGCTGACCGTATTTATATGACACGTGTTCATACTTTAATAGATGGAGATGTTTTTTTTCCGGAGATTGATAAGAAAAAATGGAAGCTTATATCAAACCGGGATTGCTTCGCGGATGAAAAGCATAAGTATAATTACTCATTTGAATTATGGGAAAAATAGTAATTATTCTTTTTCAACAGTTTTAAAAAACAACAGAAATATTATTCATTAGTCAAGTTCTGTTATTTCAATCTAATCCAACATCTTCCTGCAAATCGTGGTTGTAAGGTTTTAAATAAAGGTTCTATGTATTCACCCGTTCAGCTTGCTTTTAAATATGTAAAATATTATCTGACTGCATCAAACGGTAAAGGGCATGGCGTACACTCTCCTTTTGTTTTTGATTTTATTACCAATATTATAAATGACCAACGCCACTTTTACGCATACGACTTTATAGAGGATTGCAGGCAGGAGATACTGGAAAATAATAAAGTACTTACTATTGAAGATTTTGGCGCCGGATCAACGATAACTAAAAGCAATGAAAGAAAGGTAAAAGATATTGCACGTTCGGCATTAAAACCAAAAAAATTTGGCCGGTTAATGTTTCGGATGGTCAATTACTTCGGATCAGATACTATTGCTGAGCTTGGCACTTCATTAGGTATAACCACGGCCTATCTTGCGTCTGGCAACCTCGGTGGAAATGTATATACTTTTGAAGGTGCAAAGCAGGTGGCAGAGATAGCGAAACGCAATTTTAATGATCTTGCATTACATAACATCCGGGTTATCGAAGGAAATTTTGACGACACATTACAGCAGCAATTAGATAAAATGAGCTCTGTTGACTTTGCCTTTGTTGACGGCAATCATCGTAAAGAACCAACTTTGCGATATTTTAATCAATTGCTGGAAAAATCAACGGAGTTTTCTGTTTTCGTTTTTGATGATATACACTGGAGCAAAGAAATGGAAGAAGCGTGGAAATACATTCAGCAACAGGCTGATGTAAAACTTACTCTTGATTTATTTTTTATCGGAATTGTTTTTTTCAGAAAAGAACACAAAGTGCCGCAACACTTTGTGATACGGTTTTAAAAAAACACTATTTCTCATATTCTTCCAGGACTTCTTCCTGCTTTTAGGGGAAAAAGTTGTTTTACCTTTATTTTAAACAATCGTAACAATGTCCCGGATAAAGGTAGATCTGCATGATATTTACAATAATTCTGCTGCAATAGATAAGGCGCTGCAAAAGGCTTTTGAAGACGCCATTGATAAAAAAATACGGGAAGTGGAAATAATACCGGGAAAGGGCAGCGGGCAGCTTCGCAAAAAAGTAGAAAGATTTCTGCAGCTTCCACATATAAAACCTTTGTATCACAGAATAGAAAATGACAGTAAAAATTTTGGAAGACTGTTTGTTTATTTCCGGTTTTGAAAAACAGGGTGGAAAAAGCTCAATAATGATTTGCTGTACAAGTGAGTGACACAACGATGTTGAATAAAGATTTATGGCTTGTCAGCAAAAAGAACAACAATTTAATTGAAAAAACAACTTGAATTAAACTGGTAAAAGGGATTTTAAAATAATTATTATCTATATATTTTTCAAGTCAATTATTAACGAACCTGTCAATGATAACAGCTTTAAACGTTGTGTTGGGAGCGATCCATTTTTGAAAAACAAATATTCCTGCAACGGCGCAGGTAACTCCGGCTAAAACATCTAATACATAATGATGGCTGCTGTAAACGGCAGCAAACCAAATACCGAACATGATAAGAGCAAATAAAATATTAATTAACCCTAAACGATTTTTAAGGCCATAATACAGGGTAATTAAAGGGTAAGCAGAATGCAGCGAAGGCATAGCCGCAAATACATTGGAGCTTTTAGCGTATAAAGCCTGAAAGATACCGGCATGAAAAAAGTCGTCGAAACGTTGCAGACCGGCCGTATTGCCGGGCGTATGAGCTATGAACTGAAAGCCGTAATGCTGCACATACCACGGCGGCGCAGCAGGATATATATAGTAAATGATAAAACCGATTATGTTCACAAAAAGAAAAGTAAGAGAGAAATGCATGAATTGTTTGCGGTTGGTGAAAAAGAGATAAACAGCAAAAAATATGGGCACCGGCACCCAGCAGAGATAAAAAATGCCACTTATTATGTCTAAAAAAGTATTGGTATGCAGATGCCAGTATTCGTTGGGTGTAATGACCTGATTTTGAAAATGAATACCAAAAAGGTTTTTTTCGGCATGGTAAAGGCTTTCTATATGCACCGTGTTGTACAGGTAATTGGGAAAGGCTTTCATGGAATCGAATAATATCCAAAAAATGATAAATACCGAAAAACCTGTAATAAACTTACGTGTGGGAAAAGAAGCGTAATACAAGCTATTGAAAATAATAACTATAATGAGTTGCTCTGTCTTAAAACCAATCAATATTTTTGCCAGCAGCAGGTATGACAGAGATACTGCGGTGGTAAGAAAAATATTTTTTTTGGCAAATAACCCTGAATAAGAAGCAGCAGCTTTAACAGGTGGGTACATTACTTTTTCTTTGGAAAATCAGAGTCTAAAATTTTATCCCACAAGACCGAGCTGACGCCATACCCTTTTGACGGATCATCGTAATGATGAAGCATGTGGTGTTGTTTTATCTTTTTCCAAAACGGAGATTTGAAATTAGCATGGTGAATGGCGTAGTGTGTCATATCATAAAAAAGGTATCCTAAAACGAAGCCTGCAAAAAATGAATAAAGATGGGCAGGACTTAAAAACAAACTAAAAAGAGAATAAAAAATAACTGCTAACGGCAAACTTACAGATGGCACCATTACCAGCCTTTTAGAATCACGCGGATAATCGTGATGCACCCCATGAAAAATAAAATGGAGCCTCAAACCCCATTTGGTCTTTGGAACAAAGTGAAAGATATAGCGGTGCAAAACATACTCGGCAGCGCTCCAGATAAATATGCCGAGGGCTAAATACAAGGCGTACTCTGCAATACCGGTATGATTGATAAAAGCCTTGTAAGTAAAAACTATGATAACGGGTACAAAAATAAACAGGGGCACAGAAAAATGAATTTTGGAAAGACTTTCTAAAAAGTCACTTTTAAACATTCTCACCGATTCTTCTGAATTTGAAACATAATTCTTCTTCATAACTTTAAAAACATTTTCAATTAAATTTTCAATCGTTCCATCACCTCTTTGCCTGTAGCGGGGTCAGTACCTTTCACTTCCACATATTCTACATTTGGTGTCCACAAAGATCCTCCGTTTATTTTTACAAATATACGGCTCACTATTGCTTTTTTTTGATTAATAGTTGCATAAACATAATACTTGTTGTTTGCGGCTTTGGAAAGATACATAGGATAGTTTTTATAAGAAACAAGGTGTAATTTATACTTATCCTTAGATATGCAGGTTGATTTTACACCGTAGGCAAATTTACGCTGCAAAAAGTTTAATTCCGCTTTCTGGCCCTGCTCGTCGTACTTCATCCAGTATACATGTATAGGTTCTTCTGTATCTAAAACCGAGTTTTTATAATTAAGCTCGTAAATGAGAGTGTTAGTATTAGAAGTTCTCTGCAAATAAAATAACTGGTTACTATCAGCAGCAGGCACCGGAAAGCTTTTCTGAGCGCTTAGCTTCAATGCAGAGAACAAAACAATTACAGGTATATAAAGTATTTTTTTAAATTTAATAGCTTTGTTCATTTAAGGTACGTTTTTCTTTTTTATCCAAAACTTTTTTTGCATCTGTTAATCTCTTAATGGCTGTAATGTTTGTAAGTACCGCCATTATGGTCACCGGCAAAGTAAAAACAGTCATGGTTTCAAAGACATGATACCGTATGCCAGGCACAAATAATTTATAATCACCACCTATAATTTTAGCAGTTATGCCACAGGCAATAGCCGAAACACCTACCAATATAACTCTTTCGGGCCTTTGCATAAGACCTCCTTTGTTTTGTATGCCTAAACCTTCGCTGCGGGCACGGGTATAGCTTACCATCATAGAACCGATTAAAGCAATAAAAGCAAACAACGAACTTATAAAATAATGGTGTGCAACAAGATAGTAGCAAATGCCTAAAAACATGACAAACTCACTGTACCTGTCTAAAACCGAATCAAACAAAGCTCCGTAAACTGAGCTCATATTGCCTAAACGGGCTACTTGCCCGTCAAGCATATCAAACAACCCTGCAAACAAAATTAAGGCGCCGGCCCAGCCTACATATCGAAGGTCGCCGCGGTTGCCTTCTTCTGCCCCTGCAATAAAAATGACGGCAACGCCAATATTAAGCAATAGTCCTATAGTTGTAACTGCGTTTGGGGTAAGGCCGGCTTTTATTAATCCTCTTACTAACGGATCAATTATTGTATAAATTGCCTTTTGCAGCTTATCTCTTAATAGTTTTTTTGCCATAATTTTTATCAATCAAAAATCCTTTTTTACGCTTGTCCTGATGCCCCATTCAGTTACTTTAGAATGGTTTAAATACGACAGCCTTTTTCACAAAATCTACGCCTAAGAGCTTAAAAATATTTATAACGCCTGCACTTACTTCTGCATTATATCCGCTGTTTCAGGTATAAAGGGTAATCAATCCGCTTTCTTTATCTATGGGAAATTTGAAGGCAGATCAATTGATGTCAGGATCATTTTCAACCCTTACTCCTCCATATAATATTTTTGCGGTAATCACTTCGCGCAATTTCAATTTTTTTAATAAGGGAATTTTGTTAAAAATAAGTCCGTTAAAATAATGATTAGTATTTGATGCAGCATACCGGTCACTTACAAACTTAGGGAAGTTCATCATACTGTATAAATTTAACTGGTAAGAATATGGTCGGTTGGCTCTGTGGACAGTCAACAAAGGATAAGGAATTTTGCCAAAAAAATATCCTCCTTCAAACAGCACATCTTGAAATCCTGACTGCGACAAATAAAACCTTATGCTAATGCTCAGGTCGAGATTGTGATAATTGTATTGCCTTTCATCGGCCCTTTAATTCCTGCAATATGACGGGGATTAAAAATGGAATATTTATTTATGCCAGGCGTTCAGTAAATTTTTCCCTGGTAAAATTGCTTGTACAGAAACCAATGCAGTTGTACCCATAACCCGGTGTTATTCTGTTTTTTATCTCTTTCATGCCTCAATGTTTTTAAATACAAATTTTTTCTGCAAGATATAGTTGTATCCAAAACCTACAATCAGTGACACAAAAAGTTTTGCAATAACAAAATGTATCTTCAGCAGTTTTGTCATTACATACATTCCCCCGGTGTTTAAGATCAGGTTACCTATCCATACTAATCCATACCTTGCCGCCTGCTCTTTTACTTTTCTTTTTTTGGATTCAAAAACCCAGTTTCTTCCTATTAAAAAATTTAAAATACCACCGCAAACAGTGCCCGTAGTACTGGCAATAACAACATCTATATGAAAAAAACTTACTAAAAAGATGGTTATAAGATAATCAAAAAAAGAAGCAATGGAAGAGGATATATTAGCCTTAAGAAAAGTAATCATTTTAAAATAACATTGCGCCTTTTATTAAAGCTATTAGGGGTTTACAAATTTAAACAAGGTGAATATTTTCCAGCGCTTTTATCATTGCTGCACCTTATTTTAGTTGTGCAAAACTAAACAACCTTTTAATGAAAACTATTTCTAAAGAGCAGATGGTAAAAAATAATTTTGAACGGTAAATTTTATAATAAATTCTATATTTTAAAATACTTTATAAATAACTATTACCTGAAGGATTATGTGCGCATAAATGCCGGCTAATATATCATCTGCCATTACTCCCCAGCCTTTGGGCAGTAATTCCATTTTTTTAATAAACAGTGGTTTTACAATGTCAAAAAAACGAAACAATACTAACCCTGTGAGCACAAATTTTATATTTACAGGTATAAAAAGTAAGGTAACCATCATTCCCGCTGCTTCGTCAATAACTACCTTGCTGCTGTCTTTTCCCCAAATTGCGTCTACCATGTTGCCCGACCAAACTCCCAGAACCGATACCGCAATTGCTGTTGACACCTGTACTGAACTTGTATAGCTGCGGGCGGGTTGAAACATCCACAGTATGCAATACGCTGCTGCCGCTATAGTTCCGCCGCCTTTCCCCACATATCCAATGCCAAACAAAGAGGCTATCATCTTATGCAGCTTTAACATAAAGCGGTAAGATTTGTTCTTTCATTTATTTTATTGCTTAGAACTAAAAATGTCATTACTAAAACCACTGATTAACTTTATACCAATCCAACGCTTCTTTAAGTCCCGACTGCAGGTCGTAAGCAGGATTGTAATTTAAATTTTTTCTGGCTTTTTCAATATCGCAGCACCAGTTTACTGCTGTAAGCTCGTTTAGTTTTTCTACATTCAGTGCGGGTATCTTACCAAACATTCCATACGTTGTTTCCAATACGGCTGCAAGACCTCTTACAATTGGTAAAGGCAAATGAACTTTGAAAGTTTTTTTATTTAAAACAATCTTAGTAATGTTCGCCATTTCATAACGCGTGTAGCAATTATCGTCGGTCATATTATAAGTGCCATTTGCTGCTGGTGCAGTAAATAATGAGTCAACTGCCGCTATCGCAAGGTCTTTTACGTACACAAAGCTTAACTGCTGTTCTTTTGAACCAATATATGGTTCAAAACCTTTGCTGAATGTTTTTAGTATAATAAATATGTCTTTATCTCTTGCGCCATAAACTGCAGTAGGGCGTAAAGTTATCAGCGGTAAATCAATGTTTTTTAATTGCTGTTCGGCCAGTAATTTACTTTTGCCATAAGCTGTAACAGGTGCAGGAACTGTATTTTCAGTTATTAAATCATTTGTATGGGTTAAAGGGCCAATTGCTGCAAGGCTGCTTATGAAAACTATTTTTTGTAAATCCGCTGCAATATCTGCTGCTGCTTTGGCAAGATTAAAGGTATAAGAAGCATTTACTTTGTTGTATTCTTCCTGGTTTTTTGCTTTAGTAGTTCCGGCAGCATGAATAATGAAACTGTATTGCTTTTCCTGCAATTCTTTTTTAAGACTTTCAACAGAGGTAAAGTCGGGATATGTATAATTGATGTGGTAAGAAGCCAGATGTTTTATATCGCTGCTTTTGCGGACTGCTGCATATACATCTAAATCTTTTGCAAGCGCCGCTTCTATTAAATGAAAACCAACAAAACCACTGGCCCCTGTTATTAAAACCTTTTGCTTCATAATGCTTTTTCGTAAATCCGGTAAGTTTTATAAACTTTCCCGTTAATGTTTTGAAGCGCCTTATTCATCATCTCGTTATTTTCTAAAATCCAGGATGCTTCTGCTCCTTTCGCTTTTGTTTCAATTCCCTTTTGTATAATCTTTGCGTAAAAGCAAGCTTCAATTCCCATTTTTCTGTATTCTTCTATAACACCCAAAACTATTACACGGTAATAATTTATTTTTTTTAATCCAAAAAGCAGCTTAAAAATTCCGAATGGTAACAGTCTTCCTCTTTTTATTTTTATAAGTATTTGATTAATGTCTGGTATTGCCAAAGCAAAGCCGACCATTTTCCCTTCATGCTCTGCTACAAGACAAAAATCAGGATTTAAAATGTTTTTTAAGTCTTTTGCCAGGTAATTAAATTCGTTTTCTGTCATCGGTACAAAACCTAAATTCTTATCCCATGCAGCATTGTATATTTCCCTGACTTTTCTTACTTCATTTTTAAAATCTTTTACGTTTATCGGGCGAATGGCAATATGTTTTTGTTCCAGCCGTTTCAGCAAGGCGTCCTGCAGTTTCAAAGCCCTGTCGCTTACAGAAACTGTTCTGATATCATAAGCATATAAATCCATTTTCTTATGAAACCCGTTTTTTTCTACAAGATCAATATAATAAGGTTTATTATAAGTCATCATAGCTACCGGCGGTTCGTCAAAACCATTTACTAACAAACCTACAGTCTCATTGGTAGACGGGTTAGCAGGGCCAATTACTGTTGAGACTCCTTTTGTCTTAAGCCATTTATATACTTCTTCAAACAATGCTTTCGCAACTCTTTCATCATTTATGCAGTCAAAAAAACCAAAAAAACCATCATTTGTATGGTTAAAGGCATTGTGATTATTATTGAGAATGGCTGCTATTCTTCCTGTTACTTTACTATTTTCATCAACTGTCAAAAAGCATTGCAAAGAGGAATGTTCGTGAAAAGGATGTTTGCCAGGTGTTAAAACATCTCTTTGTGCAATGTGAAGCTCAGGAACATAATTTGGATCACCGGCATAAAGATCATGCGGAAAATCAACGAAAGCTGCCAGTTGTTTTTTTGTCGTTACCGGAATAATTTTTGTCATAGTTCAACCTTTTCCTTCACTCTGGGAACTTCAAGATATGTTGCCGCTTTTGCCAGTTTTTCTACAGCTTCTTCTATTTGAGGAAATGTATGTGTTGCCATTAACGACAAACGTATAAGCGAGGAGTCTGAAGGAACGGCAGGAGATACAACAGGGTTTACAAAAATTCCATCTTCCTGCAGCATTTTGGTTAAAACGAAAGTTTTATAATTGTCTCTTACATAAACAGGAATAATAGGGCTTTCTGTCGGGCCCATTTCAAATCCTTCTTCATTTAAAAGTTGTTTTGCATACCGTGTATTGGCCCAAAGCTGTTCAATACGCTCGGGTTCTGATTGAATAATATCCAAAGCTGCGATGACGCTGGCTACAGAAGCAGGAGTCATGCTGGCGCTGAATATTAGAGAACGGGCTTTATGTTTTAAATAATCTATTATAACTTCATCGCCGGCAACGAAACCCCCAAGCGAAGCAAACGACTTGCTGAAAGTGCCGCCAATGAGATCAACTTTGTCAGTAAGGCCAAAGTGAGATCCAGTACCTGACCCAGCCTCGCCGATAACGCCAAGACTGTGAGCGTCGTCAATCATAATGTTTGCGCCGTACCTGTCTGCCAATTCCACAATTTCAGGCAGCTTTACTATATCTCCTTCCATACTGAATATGCCATCGGCTACTATCAGCTTAACTGCTTCTTCAGGTAGCAGGGATAACTTTTGCTTAAGATCATTCATATCGTTGTGACGATATTTAACCACCCGGGAAAATGATAACCGCTGACCGTCAATAATTGAAGCATGGTCATACTCATCTAAAATGAGGTAATCATTTCGGCCGGTAACACAAGACAAAACACCGAGGTTTACCTGGAAGCCTGTACTAAAAAGAAGTGCTGATTCTTTATTAACGTAAGCTGCAAGCTTTTTTTCGAGCTCTATGTGAATATCGAGCGTTCCGTTTAAAAAACGTGAACCGGCACAACCTGTACCATATTTGTCGGTGGCTTTTTTTGCTGCTTCTATAATTTTAGGATGATTAGTCAATCCCATATAAGAATTGGAACCAAACATTAAAACTCTTTTCCCCTCCAGGATCACTTCCGTATCCTGGCCGCACTCTATAATCCGGAAATAAGGGTATATTCCCTGTTCTTTAATAAGAGCAGCATCGTGAAACTGTTCTATCTTCTTATGTAATTTTTTCTGCATTATCCAATATTTAACAAGCAATTCATAGTTAGTCTTTTAAAATCCATAAGTATATGTTACTCATAAAAAGCCCGCACCTGAAAGGTAAAAGTATCTGCAATATAATTAGCTAAATAAAAACTAAAGTAAAAAATAATTTACTAACTATTCAAATCCGGCTTTTAAGCTTACAGGTTTATGTAAAATGAATAAAGTTTAAAGAATCTTTTTGAATCCTTATGTCTTTTTGTCTCCCCCTTTTATTCCATCTACTATGACATCTACTAATAAATCAGGTCCCTTTACACAATTTCGTGCTAATTCAGGTACTGGTAAAAGCAATTCAATTCCCCGGAAAGCTGCAGCCAGGGTCCATGAAAATAATTCAATTTTTTTTTCTGCCAGTTCCCTGAATTCTCCCGACTGTACTCCTCCTTTAATTATTTCTTTAATCAGTTCAATTTGTATTTCATCATGTTTTTCTCTAAGTTTTAAAATATCAGCTATATGGTTAAAAATACCATCATATACTACTGCACTTAGATTTTGAAACTTTTCTATGATTACTGCTCTTGTTCGTACATAAGCTTTCAATTTATCCTTAGCAGTTGTTGCCATATTTATCGCCTGCCGGGTAAGTCTTGAAAGGTTTTTTAATTCTTCATCAACAACTGCCTCAAATATTTCAGTTTTACCTATAAAATAATAATAGAGCGTGCTTTTGCCCTTGCCCATGGCATTGGCAATATCTTCCATTGTTGTTTTCTTAAGGCCATAGCGGGCAAACAATTCTTTTGCAGTCGAGAGTATTTCTCTGACCATTAGCTCATCTTTTGTTATTTGCTCAACCATTTCGACTAAATCTAAAATTTAGTCCAAAAGTAGATGTAAAAACCTTTATAAGCAAGAAATCTCAAATAATTTTGATATAAGAAATGTAAGGTATTATCACCCGGAGTGTGGTACAGTGCAATACGCGCTATAGACTATAGTCTGAAAAGTTTTGAAATGCAAAAGGGCTTTTATTAAAAAGTAAATACGTTTTTAAACGCCCCCAAACCTACTGTTGCATAACCGCTTGTAAATTTATATTGAATTCTTTTTAAAAATATCCAGTCATCTATTTTTACCGATTTGCTTGTAAGATCCATAAAAGGTTCGTAATACATTGCCAGATTTTCTTTAGGCACCCGACTGCCCCAAACAGCCTTTACTGCCTTTATAATACATGTTTTATCGTCAGGCTTGCTTGAGTAAGCAGCAAAAAGCGTAAAAACAATTAATATAGTGATAATTGTTTTTTTCATAATTTTCTATTTAAAACAATTTGTTACTGCTATTGCTTGCTAATGCAGTTATTGTAAGGGTAAAATAAGAAAGGGGAAACTGTTATATCCTTAGTCAGGATGTACAATATCAGCATCTGCTGCTGCTATTTTTTAGGCTCCTGAATTGTTTTTATATCTGCGGCTTCTTTACTTTGAATAGACTGGTTACCTGTTTCTACTTCAACCATTTTTGTAGTTACCGCATAATCATCAGGATGAATTTCAGATCCGAACTTAACAGCATACGCTTTGGTAAACTCTGCGCCAAAGTATAAGATAATGGAAGAATAATAAATCCATAGCAACAGCACTACCAACGACCCGGCTGCGCCATAAGTGCTGCCTACATTGCTTTTGCTGATGTAATAAGAAATACCGAATTTGCCCAGCATGAACAAAAAAGCGGTTGCAATAGCGCCCGACAACACATCCTTCCATTTAATTTTGGCGTCGGGTAAAACTTTAAATATAACTCCGAAGATTAAAGTAATGACAGCAAGGGAGATGATGATGTTAATAATGTAAAAAATAACTACAGTTACCTCGGGGAAATAATTTTTTAACTTTTCGCTGAAACCATCAATAACAGTAGTAACGCCTAAAGAAACCAGCAATAAAAAACCCAGACTTGCAATTACAGAAAAAGAAAGAAACCTGTTTTGTATCAGCTTCAGCCATCCTCTTTTTGGCTTTGGCTTCAGACCCCAGATCATGTTGATCGATTCCTGAATTTCTGCAAAAACAGTTGTTGCACCCACCAGCAATGTTATTGACCCGATAACTACAGCAGTGTGGCTTTTGCCTGCCAGAGAAGCGTTTTTAATGATTTGTTGTAATTGTGCAGCAGTATCAGATCCTACAAAGCCTGCCAGTTGTGCGTAAATTTTACCCTCTACAGCCTCTCTTCCCAGCAGGAGACCACACAAAGAAATGATAATAATAAGTAAAGGAGCCATAGAAAAAACGGTATAATAAGCCAATGCAGCACTTAATTTAACAGCTTTATCGTCAATAAAGCCATTAAAAGAGTTTTTAATTACTTCTATCATCCCCTTGAATGAAACTTTTTTACTCATCGTATACTTTTTTTGGTTCCTTACTGCAAAAAAACTACCAACTCACTCACCTGGAAAAGTAAGCATTTAACAACGTATTATTATAAAAAGCCATCAGAGATAAATAAAACAATGGTTAAACTAAAATATGTAAACTATAACTTATAAGATGAAATATAAGTTACACAAATATAAGTTATGGTGCTAAATACTTTGCTATTGATTATTTTTCTTCGTGGTTGCTGCGGCAATGTGAAAGACTAAAGTAAGAAACGTGTAAGCTAAGGAACCTGATTTTATAAAGATAACAGTTAAATATACTCACTTAGGATGCGAGTTAAAAGACCTTAACGATACTTGTGACTTTAAATCTTAAGGGGAATTAAATAATAATGACACTGTTCTGACCACCGAATTCATTTAGGTTCTGACTGTCTGCCTGGGGTTCGGTCAGCCACTCCTTTTGGTTGACCAGGTATTTAAATTCATGCTTAGAATTCTTGGGTAGCGATACATCGCAGGTAAAAGTTCCATCTTTTTTCTTACTCATGACGATAGAATTTTGCCAATCGCTGTTTAGTCCAAGTATTTCAACTGTTTCAGCATTTTCTACGTTAAATGTAAATTTTACTTTACAATAATTTTTCGTCTTATAATAAGTTTTCTGAAGCATTTTTTATTTTTTTTCATTAAAGTTTGAATGAATTAAATACAAAAAACACTAAAAGGTAACCTTTATATAAAGAGTAAAATGAATTGCGAACATTAGTTTGCTAAAAGGTTTGTAATAAATAAAAGCAGCACATCAAAACTTTGAAATAAGTTTAATGTGCTGCTTTATTTGATAACACCCATGTTTGCGATCTTTATAATCTATTAATAACAGCAGGTAAGAGTGTTATTTTTGTCATTACATTATCTAACCCGTATAACTGCTGCCTTCATTAAAAGTGCCTTCGGTATTTGCAGACCCTTTCTTTGCAAAAAAATCTTTCACTTCTGTTGGTGCGTACTGGTCATAAAGGTTTTGAGCTTTGTCTTTCAGATCACCCACCAAATTGCGTTTTTGATCTTCGCTCATTTTAGAATATTTGTAGTAGGCAAATGCAGCCAAGCCTGCTGCAAGCAGCGCTCCTGCGCCTCCAGGTATTTTTTTATTATTTCTCATTTTATTATTTTTTTAAAACTAAAGATATAAAAAAATCGTACCGCCGCTGAGGTTTATTATTGTGTGTAATAATAACAATGCAATATACATGGCTGATACATGGCTGCTATAAATCTAAAACACCATTAAAAAGACTTTTTTTCTTTTTAATGGTGCAGTTATTAAGGTTTTTAACCAGTATTACCGGTTTTTTAATAAACTCCGAACATTTATTAATATCTTCTGAGAGAAGCAGCAGTCCGCGCATTTTTATGCCTGTTCCATAAGTCTATCAGGCCAAATGATCTTTGCTTACATACCGCAGAGTCCATATTAATATTTGTTGCTAAAGTTTCTTTTACTTCTTCCACAAGTTTCCTTAAATTTTCCTTTTCTATTTGTACAATAGAAGGCATTACATTACTTTTCATAATTTCAAATTTTTACTGTTATTGCATGGCGTGCAAAAAAAAGCGAAGCGTCAGAGAGGGATAATTATTAACCGCAGTACTACGAAAAAATATCTCCTTATTTTCAGAATGCAAATTTATTTACATCTGATTTTATAACAAGCGTTAGTATAAGCAATATTAACATTTGATAAATTTTCAAAAGGATTAAGGGAGTATCTTTCAAACAAAAAGTTTTGAAAAAGTCTTTTTTAAAAAATATAGAAACGTAATCATTATTGACTTCTGATCAAATAAAATGTATGGAAACAGTTGAACAACTAATTATAAAAACGCACAAAGCGTCTGCATCTTTACGTAAAGCAGGGGACATGCAAATAATAAAAGCTCTGCAAATGCTGGCCGATGTTGTGGAAGAAAAAAATGCAGATATTTTAAAAGCCAATAATTCAGACGTGGCCAAGCAGGATGCAAATGACAGCAGAACAGACAGGCTGAGGCTGAATGAACAAAGAATAAAAAATATTGCAAACAGCATAAGGCAGGTAAGCAAGCTGCCCAATCCGACAGGAAAACTACTGGAAAAGCGCACATTATACAACGGTTTGTTGCTGGAGAAAATTTCCGTTCCGCTGGGAGTTGTTGGCGCTATTTACGAGTCGAGACCAAATGTTACGTTTGATATAGCTGCCTTGTGTTTGCGAAGCATGAACGGATGTCTGCTCAAAGGCAGCAGCGAAGCTGAAAATTCTAATAAAATAGCAGTTGAGATAATTAAAAATGTGCTTACAAAGAACAACATTGATGAAAACTGTGTTACACTTTTACCATCAAACCGCGAAACGGTGCAGCAAATGTACACGGCCACAAAATATATAGATGTACTGATACCTCGCGGATCGGAAAGCCTGATACAATCCGTAAGAAAAAACAGTCTTGTGCCTGTTATAGAAACGGGGGCCGGAGTCTGTCATATTTATATTGAGAAAGATGCAGAAATTGACAAAGCAGTGAATATTGTTGTAAATGCCAAAGTCTCGCGGCCGTCTGTTTGCAATGCAGTTGACTCGATACTTATTGATAGTACTGCTGCACCGGAGTTCTTAGAAAAGCTGCAGCCGTTGTTTGAAAAACATGGGGTAGAAATTTTTGCTGATGAAGCCGCTTATGAATTGCTCAAGGATTATCCATATTTGCATAAAGCAACTGCGGAAGATTTCGGACGTGAGTTTATCAGCTTAAAATGTGCGGTGAAAGTAGTGAATGATATAAATGAAGCGCTTCTTCATATTGAGAGATATTCTACCAAACATTCGGAATCCATTATCTCAGAAAATAAAAACCAGTGCGAACGTTTTTTGCAGGAAGTAGATGCTGCTGTTGTTTATGCAAACGCTTCCACCCGTTTTACCGATGGCGAAGAGTTTGGATTAGGCGCTGAGATTGGAATTTCTACCCAAAAGCTGCACGCAAGAGGACCATTTGCGCTGGAGAAATTAGTGACTGAAAAATGGATTGTCAGAGGTAACGGGCAGGTGAGGGAATAAAGGGTTTTAATTTTTTAACTTTTGAAAGTATTATTACTGGTTTTTAAAAATCCTCACTTAACAGTTCACTGTGCGTCAAAGTTTTTTGTTCGCCTTTGCTCAAATCTTTTACAATACAATTTCCTTCCTGCAGTTCCTTGCTTCCTATGATTACAACGTATTGAATTCCTTTTCTTTCTGCATATTTAAACTGCTTCTCAAACTTTGCGTTTTCGTAAAAAATCTCTGCGGATACTCCTTTGCTTCGCAATTGCTGCATCAGCAAAAATGCTGCTTTGCTTTCGACTTCTCCGAGGTTAAAAAACAGCAGTTTTGTACCTTCATGCACTTCTGCAGGAAACAATTTCAGCTCCTCCATTACATCATACATTCTGTCTACACCAAAGCTGATACCGACTCCTGGTACATTTGGCACATCAAACAATCCTGTTAAGTCGTCGTATCTTCCACCTCCGCCGATGCTGCCGATTTGCACACCTTTTGCTTTTGCTTCAAAAATAATTCCTGTATAATAATTCAATCCGCGGGCAAGCGTAAAGTCTGCTGACAGATGACTGCTGACAGATAACGGGAGAAAGTTTAAAATAAATTCTATTTCTTCTATACCTTCTATACCTGTTTCTATATTTCCTACCAGTTTTTTCAGAGATTCAAGTTTCTCCTGGTTATTTCCTTCTATTACGAGATACGTTTCTATAGTTCCAATTTGTTCTGCATTTAAACCCTTTTGCGACAGCTCTTCTTTCACTTTCTCCATGCCAATTTTATCTAACTTATCTATCGCAATCGTTATGTCCGTCATTTTATACACGCCACCACATAATTCTGCGAGAGCAGCCAGTATTTTACGGCTGTTGATTCTTATTTCTGCATCAATTTTCAGTTTTTTGAATACATCGCTGTAAATGCTTGCGAGTTCCACTTCATTTATCAGGCTTTTGCTTCCTACAATATCTGCATCGCACTGGTAAAACTCCCTGTACCGTCCTTTCTGAGGGCGGTCTGCACGCCAGACCGGTTGAATCTGGTAACGTTTGAATGGTAAAGCAAGCTGGCCACTATTCATGGCAACGTACCTGGCAAAAGGAATGGTAAGGTCATATCGCAAAGCTCTTTCTGTAAGCCCTTTTATACTTTTTCCCTCTAATATTTTTTCAAAATCGTGGCGGGCCTGTATGTGCTTGGCAGCATTATCTAAGCCATTATTAAGAATTTTAAAAATAAGCTTGTCGCCTTCTTCTCCATACTTTCCTGTCAAAGTATCCAGGTTTTCCATAGCCGGCGTTTCCAAAGGTTCAAAACCATATAATTCAAACACCGTGCGGATAGCGGAAAATATATAATTTCGCTTACGAACTGTATCTGCCGGAAAATCTCTTGTGCCTTGCGGTAAAGTTGGTTTCATATTGCCCAAAACCCTAAAGGGCTTTTTACTCTCAAATCGCTGTGATTTAAGAATTATAAGATATTTTATTTGAATGATAAGCGTGCCTCTTCCTGTAAGGTTTGACGCTTTTGCAAAGATAGGCGCACAAGAACCCATTTGGTTAATTAATAGCTAAAGCAATATTTGGGCTGGCGAAAATTTTTTTTATAATATGGATTCATTTTGACTAATGCATCTCATATTAATGCTGAACAAAGTTTTTTTAATAATTTACAAAGCCGTTGAATATTTACCTAAACCAAAATTTACAAAAGTATACAAAAGAAGCATAGACGGCTCAAAAATAGATTCTTAAAGAAACACCTCGCAATACTTACTTTTTAAAAAATCAGCTTATTGCAGCATTTAATCCAATACTCTTTGTCTTTAGGATTAGATCGTCTGATTTTTCGTTAGAAATATTTATATTGCCAAAGTTTCAATCAGCATTCAATGGATAACGATTTAAGGGAAAAAAGAGTAAAAAGCCATTCGGCAATGCGATCGGTGGTGGATTTTACGATGGGCATATTATATCTTTCTGCAGCCGCTTTTTTGTTCTTTGCAGAAAAATTTGGTTTTTCATTGGATACTTTCGATGTTACTTTCAGGTATATTTTTGGAGGAATATGTGCTGTTTATGGCTCATGGAGAATTTACAGAGGTTTTAAAAAAGATTATTTTTAATTTATGAAAAAGTGGCGGAACCTTTTACTTGCCGGAATGCTCTTTTTATTTGCTTCAGCTTGTAAAAATCAATCGCCGGATAAGAAAGAACAAAACCAGCAGGAAAGTAAGAATTTACACATCAGTGTTGATGAGAGTTTTGAACCCGTTATTAAAGAGCAGATTAAAGTATTTGAGTCAGCTTATCCTGATACCAAAGTAATTGCAGAATATAAATCTGAGGCAGAATGCATCAGGGATTTGGAAAAAGACAGCACTAAAGTTGTAATTATCTCAAGAGAGCTGAGCCGGGCAGAGACGAAGTATTTCGACGGCAAGATTACCTACAAACCTGAATTTGCGCAATTGGCAGAAGACGCAATAGCAGTGATTGTTAATGTAAATAATCCTGATTCTGTTTTTACTGTAAATGATTTAAAACAATTGCTGGCGGGTGATGGAAATAAAAAAATTACTGTTGCTATTGATGGGAATAATGCAACCAGCACTGTAAGGTATTTAAAAGATTCGGTTTTAAAAGGCGGCGCTTTTGGAAAAAATATTACCGGCGCTAAAAATAGTGAAGATCTTATAAACTATATTGCCGTCAATACTCATGCAGTTGGCTTTGCCGGCATAAGCTGGATAACCGACCCGCAGGGCGAACAACAGGAAAAAGCAGTAGCAAAAATTAAAACAGCTTTGTTAGAATGCAAAAATTGTGAGAAGGGTGTATTTGCAAAACCTTCGCAACAAACAATAACTTTTAATCAATATCCTTTGGTACGGGGATTGTATTATGTGCTTAAAGAGAATTATCCTGGTCTTGGATCAAGGTTTGTGTTTTTTTTAAGCACAGAAAGAGGGCAATTAATTTTTAAAAGAGCTTTACTGGTTCCGGTTAAAATAAATTTTCACCGAAGAAGCACTTTAGCAGACAGAGCGTAATAAACAAAAAACAAAAATTAAGACACATGAAGAAACTAACAACTTTATTATTGGCCGTATTATTAACGGGTAAGTTACTAATAGCACAAACTGTTGATGATGCAAGAAAAAGTTTGTACTATGGACGGACAACAAGTGCTAAGCAAGTTTTGGACAAAGCCGTAGCATCAAACTCAAAAGATCCGCAAGCGATATATTGGCTTGGTCAGACTTATCTGGCCATGGACAGTATTAGCGGTGCCGGAAGTGTTTATCAAAAGGCTTTAAGCGGCGGTGTAAATGATCCGTTGATATGGGTTGGCATGGGTCATGTAGAATTGCTGCAAGGCAAAAAAGATGCTGCCCGCCAACGCTTTGAAGCGGCAATTACCGCCAGCACAAAAAAGAAAAAAGAAGATGTAAACATTCTTAATGCTATCGGCCGTGCAAATGCTGACGGAGATGCTAAAACAGGGGATCCGGCCTATGCAATTCAGGTTTTGAAAAGAGCAGCAGCAGCAGACCCGACCAATGCTGATGTCAATACTAATTTGGGTATCAACTATCTTAAATTAGGCTCCGACCAGGGTGGTAATGCTTATGAAGCTTATAATAATGCAATAAAAGCAGATCCTAAAAATGCAAAGGCCAGGTTCAGATTAGGGAAAATTTTTGAAAGCCAGGGCAACAGTGAAAAGTTCTTACAATATTATAATGATGCAATCACAGCAGATCCTGCTTATGCTCCTGCTTATCTTGAGCTGTATAATTATTATTCAAACCGCGATGTTAATAAAGCCAAGGTTTATCTTGAGAAGTACATAGCGAACTCTGATAAAGATTGCAGTGCTGATGCAGCTTATGCTGACTACCTTTTCCGTGCAGGAAAATACCAGGAATCTCTTGATAAGCTAAAAGCAATGGAAAGCGGCGCTTGCAAAAACTTCCCGGCTGCAAAAGTTATTTATGCATATAACTACGACAGGTTAGGAGACAGTGTGCAGGCAAGGTCAAATATAGAATCTTATTTGAGCACAGTACCGGCTGACAAAGTAAACCCCAGTGTATATCAGTTTGCAGGAACGGTATTACTTAAATTTCCAGGACAGGACAGCGTAGCAACGACTTATCTTGAAAAAGCTATGACAACTGACACTGTTGCTGCTAATAAACTGAAGTATATCAATACAATTATAACATCTCTCGGTAAGGCAGGAAATTATCCGGCTCAGGTAATCTGGTATCGTAAACTTGCGGCGCTTCAACCTGATATGACAGCGCGTGATTTATACTTTTATTCAGATGCTGCTATAAAAGCGAATGATTTTGCTACGGCAGACACTGTTGGCAGGCTTTATATTCAAAAATTTCCCGACCAGCCTCAAGGGTATGCAGCCTTAGCAAAAGCAGCTATAGCCCGGGATAAAGATACAACTGCCGGCACTGCAGTACCAGCAGTCACTGAGTATATTCAATGGATGGAGAAAACTGATAAGGAAAAGTATAAGAATACCATTATATCTAACTATGGATACCTGGTAGCAGTGCATGCTAATGGAAAAAAGGATTATGCCGCCGCCTTAAAAGATCTTGATGGCATTCTCGCTGTTGACCCAACTAATGAGTATGCTCAAAGCACAGCAGCAGTGATAAAAAAAGCGATGAACCCGCCGAAGCAACCGGCAGGAAAAACAGCTACTAAGAAATCAACAAAGTCGAAAGGATAATTTTTTATTATTAAGATCGTAATTAATAAAAACTCCCCTGTAATTTTATAGGGGAGTTTTTTTATCTTAACCTTTTAAACTATAATTACTGATGTTAACACAGGTTCTATTTTCTTTAAGATAAAACTTAGAAGCGCTGTTACGTCTGTTATTTTTTATAAATTGCAATGCGTATTTTTTTTAGGCAGAAGTATCTTTTGTAGTCCTTATAAGCCCGATACCGGAAAAGAAAAATATCAATCCTAATATTCCATATACAGTAATCATTTTTATGTTATAGCTTCCGCCACTGCTGTTTACAAAATTCATAGCTGCTGCAATAAGACCGGCTATACCTAAAACAGTAAGTATAACGCCAAAAACTTTTTTTTCCATAATTCTTTTTTTTAAAGTAAATGCAAAAGATGGGCCGTTAAAAAAAGTATTTTGTGTCATTAAGCTTTCAAAAGCATTTTTAGTTTCTTCCCCAGTTTGCGGTTAGCATAGTTTTAGTAAAAAATATTCATTATTAAACCAAAAAACTTAAAAATTATGTCAGAGGCTTCATCTAAAACAACAACTGACCTTAAAGTCATACAAAAATGGGCAGAAGAAAGAGAGGGAAAACCATCAAGAGTAAAAAGCACCGCAGACGGTGATGGCGGCGGCGTATTACGGATTGATTTTCCAGGTTATTCCGGTAAAGACAGTTTAGAAGAAATATCGTGGGAGGATTGGTATGAAACATTCAAAGACCGCAAGCTTGAGTTTTTATACCAGGAACATATGGCCGGGGGAAAAGAAAGCCGGTTCTTTAAACTGATAAATAAGGAGAAATAGTAAGAGATAAGCTAATTAGATTAGTAATCAGCTTATCTCACCCAGATAAGCTATAAAGAATTGCAAAGCATGAATTGGAAGTTTGCTAAAATAATAATGCCTCAAGCGAGGGCATTATTATTTTGCCTAAAAGGCATCCTTCATTCCCGCCTTTTGGATATGTACATTTTTTGTATTATTAATTAAAAACATCTCAAATTTGCATTATATCTTATTTTATAAATAATAAAATTATATCTCTTATGAAATTAATTTACATTATTCTGCTGCTTGCTTTTTGTACTAACAGTTATAGCCAGTCTTTGCACAAAAAGATAACTCATTCCAGGGCTTTAAAAAATAATTCAAATCAAATCGGCAGCGCTGCTCAAATAGCAGAACCACGTGAAACTGCTACTGACCGATATCTTAAAGGATCTGCTAATAAAAACGGAAATACTGATACGTCTAAAAATACAACCAATAAAAACCCTTTTGCAGGAGGCATTCATGTTGCGGCAAATGCAGGAGAAAAATTTGATACACTTCATTCTAATGCAAATAACGCAAGCGCACAAAATGTTACAGGCACATCTTCTGCCTCTGCAAATGATACTGTTTTTAATACAAATACAGTAACTAATAATGGCCTGAATACAAACTCAGGCGCCGTAGACCGTTCTGGTCAGACTCAGTTTGGACAAACCAACTGGGGAAACGGCAGAAGCACTGTGGGAGAAAGCCAATGGACTGTTCCTCCACCTGTAACGGCTTCTTTCACAAAAGAATTTCCTGCCGCCGGAAATCTTACCTGGACAAGAAATAATACTGATACTTCTATATATTCCGCCAGGTATAGATCAGGTGACACCTGGGTTACAACCAACTACAGTGTTGCAGGCCAAAGACTGGATATGAGAACTGAAATGCCTTTAACGCTGCTGCCTCAGCCAGTCAGCGCTTACCTTGCTAAACTGCCAAATAATTTACAGGTTTCTACTATCTCAAAATGGCAGGTGTATGGAAAACCTGATGTTTATGAAATTCAAACCAGAACAGGAAAAACTTTATATGTAAATGACGAAGGAGCAGAAGTAAATCATTAAAAAAACAGTTTTTAAATTTGTTTCGTATTCATTTTAACTAAATTGTTTTGTATTTATTTTGCATTCGTTTATCATTTAAAGTTCTTCAGATAGTTTATTTATAAGTTATCCCATAGCAAAGGAGCTTCATCAAGCAAAACCCTGCAAGGCGCTTGTAATTTGTCTTCTCCGTATTCCCACTTTATCAGTCGTATTTTACCATCCGCTATTTCAATTCCTGTAATATCGCCATCATTAAAACAGCAGCAGCCACTGTTGAAATAGGTAGGTTGATAGCCGGTAAAATCGGGCAGTGTCTGGCCTTTTAGTTTTTTTACCTGAATTTCGGTTTCAAGCAGTTCTATTGTTGCTTCTTCTTTTTTTTCTTTTGCCACTCCTAATTTTCGATACAGCCATTCAAGATGTGTCAGTGACTGAAAAACCGGCTGATGTGTATGACCGGTTATCAGCAGCATGTTTTTTTGTTGCGTTATCCATTCATACATAAAAAGGTTATGATCGGTTTTTAAGTGATCCTGAAAAGCCGGCGTGTTGGGATTGATACGAAGATATGCTTGTAATGGCGCCCAGATATTTGCAACAAACCATTTGCTAAACCAGTTTCCATCGCTAAGCAAATCGCCCTGGTGACCGTGGGTTAAAAAAATATCAAGGGGTTTTCCATCGTTTGTTTTTAAAATCACTCCTTCATAAACGGGTACTTTCTGGCCGTAAATACTTTGAAGTTCAAACCCGGCTAAAGGACTATTGCCCCACTCGAGATCATGATTGCCAAAGACTTTTGTAAATGCAGCTCTTTCCAGAAAAAGTTTTTCTTTTTCAAAAGAGGGCGTGTTGTATCTTTTTACTTCCGATACAGTATTTTCCCAGAGTTCTTCGCCATCTCCCAATGAGATAAAATGAAAACTGTTCTGATTGTAATATTCTAAGGCATGCAAATAGTTATTTTCAGCAAGGGCAAAATCATCTGAGCCGTCCTTTGCACCTTTATGTTGATCAGAAAATATAATAAACCGTTGTTCATTTGGTGAAAATTCAATAAGAAGTCCTTTTTCTTCGTTTCGTGAAGCTATTTTAATATACAGGTCTGTCAACGCTTTGTGTATCCGTGCCTTGTCTGGATGGGAGCTATATTTATCTGCTAAGTTGATTATCCATTTTGACAATATTAGCTGTAAAAATTTTCTCATTATTATGTAACAGGCTAAAGGTACAACTACGAAAAAACGCCTGATCTTAAACAGACGTTTTTTTAAAAAATTTTCTTATATTTAAAAGTCTCTCAATCTAATTGCACTTCTCTTTATTTCATCTTAATCCTAAAAAGTCCTTTAAATGGTGATTCGCTCATATTCTTCATTTACAAACTCCATTAAAGATTTTATATAATCAGGAGACAAATTAAATTCTAAGCCAGCGGCTTCATACAGTCCAGGTAACGTTTTCGTTCCGCCCAGACTCAGAGCATTGATATAGTTTAGCAATGCCTGCTCTTTATTTCGTTTAAATTGTTTCCACAATCCGATAGCGCCTAATTGAGCAATCCCGTATTCAATGTAATAAAATGGCACTTCAAATAGATGCAACTGCCTTTGCCAGCTTATCTTCCGGTATTCTTCCAGGCCGCTGAAATCAACTGTATTTGTTGAAAACTCGCTTAATATTTCCATCCATTTTTCGGTCCTTTCTTCAATTTTGTGTTCCGGATTCTCATAAATCCAATGCTGAAACTTATCAATAGTTGCGATCCATGGAAAAATAGAAATGGTTCTTTCCAACTGGTGCTCTTTTGCGCGTGCAAGGTCTTCTTCATTATCAAAAAACACTTCCCAATAATTCATGCTGAATAATTCCATAGCCATACTTGCCACTTCGGCTATTTCCATCGGATATTCTTTAAAACCACTTAATTTAAGCGGGTGAGAAAGAAAAGAATGAACAGCATGTCCGCCTTCGTGAACCATTGTAGTAACGTCGTGCATTTGCCCGGCAGCGTTCATAAAAATGAATGGCGCGCCGCTTTCTGCTAATGGACAGTTGTAACCTCCCGGCGCTTTTCCCTTACGGCTTTCGAGGTCGAGATGACCCAATTCCTTCATTTTGCGCAGGCAGTCAGCGAAAAAAGGATTCAGCTCTTCAAAACATTGTATTGCTTTTTCGGTCAGCTCTTCTCCTGTTTTAAAAGGATGCAGAGGTTCCACGCCTTCCGGTTCGGCTTCTGTATCCCACGGGCGAAATGTATCTAATCCAAGCTTCTTTTTCTTTCGTTCATTTATCTTTTGCACCAGCGGCAGCACATGCAATTTTACCGCTTCATGAAACCTGAAGCAATCTTCTTTGGTATAATCAAACCGGCCCATTTCTGCGAATTTATAATCGCGGTAATTTTCAAAACCTGCGTTTAAAGCTACCTGGTGACGTTTCTTAATCAACTGGCTATACAAATCGTTTAGCGCATCTTTATCCTGCATTCTTCGTTCACTCATTTTTCTGTACACTTCTTCGCGCAGGCTGCGGTCATGGTCTTCCAAAAACTTTGAAGCCTGTTGAAGCGTGTACTCCTGACCTTTTACTTCTATTGTCATTCTGCCTGCAATCTGTCCGTATTGCTGTTGCATAACACTTAGCTCTGCCTGCAATGGAATATTTGCTTCCCTGAATAAATCAATACTTTTTTTTACATTTCGCAGGTAAGTAAAATATTGTTGCTGGTCAAGCTCTTGGGTAAAAGGACTCTCAACTAATTTACGATTTAAAAGATCAGCATAAGGCTGAAGCTTTGGCTGAATTTCCATACAAAAGAAATTAAAAGACTCTTCGAGGCTTTTATCAGTTGTATCGCATGTCATGCGGATTTGTCTCCAGCAGGCATCTTCGCTTACTACCGCTTCCACTTCACTCATATCTTTTAACCACTTTTCCAGGTCTTCTCTTGAATCAACCGGCCTTTCTGCCAATTCTTTAAAAAAAGGTTCCAAAGCATTCCAATCAGTTATTACAAAATCCGAAGGAATATAGTCTCTGTGAAGCTTTTTAATATCTGCAGTCAATGTCGTACTCATATTTTTTATTTAATAGTAAAAGCTACAAGCTGCAAGCCGTTAGCAGCAATTGCCCGACTTGTTGCTCATAGCTTATCGCCTGTAGCTTTCTTTATTGTTTGTTTATTTCCGTTCCCGCCAGGTCGGTATCCGGCGCAGTTACTTCTACACCTTCGCCTTGTGTCTCGTCTTCATTATTTTCTTCTTCTGCGCTCTGGCTGAGCTTTATCTCCACATTATTCGCCTTGAGTACCGAAAACCATTTTATCATTTTCTTCATATCGCTGGCATAGACTCTTTCAAAATCAATATCAGGATAGACTTTTTGAAAAAAAGCTTTTACGGCTGCGCCATCTTTATCGGAAGGCAAAGGTTCGCTGCTGTTTTGCATAGCAGTTAACACGTCAACAAGGTTTACATTATCACGAACTGTATAAACTTCTATGCTTTCAAGATGTGAAAAATTGTGTACGCGACTTGCTACAAAACGGGTGCTTTTGTCGTCAAGAGATCGAACGATGGCACCATCTTTTTTGCTGCCCACAAGTTCAAACAAACCACTGAGTCCTGTTACAGAAATTATTTTTCCATATTCCATAATCAATCTGATATTTTAGGACGTGCAAGATAAAAGGATTTACCTTAAACCACGTTTTGATTAATAAATTTTAAGATTTTGATGAAAAGGATTTTCATTAAAATCAGGAAGCCTTTTCAATATTGTTGTACTAACAACTGCGGCTAATATTTAGTTTATCTTAAGATAAACAGGGCAATGGTCGCTATGTTTTACATGAGGATAAATCTTTACATCAGCAATACGGTCTTTAAGATTTTCTGTAACATTAATATAATCAATGCGCCAGCCTTTGTTTTCAAGTCTTGTGGCGGGGCGCAATACATTCCACCACGAATATTGATGCGATTCTTTGTTTAGCTGACGGAAACCATCTGCAAAACCATTTGCAAAAAATTTATCAAACCATACTCTTTCCTCCGGAAGAAAACCAGTAGTTTTTTTGTTTGAAACAGGATTGTGAAGGTCAATTTCTTTGTGTGCAATATTATAGTCGCCACATACAATCAATTTATTCCGCGTCTTTTTAAGATCATTCAGAAAGTCTAAAAATTCATCCAACCAGCAGTATTTATATGCTTGTCTTATTTCGCCGCTCGTGCCTGAAGGAAAGTAAACACTGATAACAGAAATGTCACCAAAATCAGCACGGATAACGCGGCCTTCAAAATCGCTTTGGTCAATCTGGCTGCCGTAGATAACGTTGTCAGGTTTTATTTTAGTAAGAATGGCAACGCCGCTATAACCTTTTTTTTGGGCAAGAAACCAAAAGGTCTCATAACCTAAAGCTTCTATGCCTGCAATGTCAATATCACTTTTGTGTGCTTTTACCTCTTGCAGACAAATAACATCAGCGGGGTCAGTTGCCAGCCATTCAATAAAACCTTTTCTGGCAGCGCTTCGTATGCCGTTGACGTTGTAGGTGATAATGCGCATGAAAATTTTTTAAATCCTGCAATTTAAGAAACGAATTAGGAATAAATCTGTGTGACCGGAAATGAAATATTAAATGCATCAAGTTTAATTACATCTTCAGGATTTGTATATTTTGTAGCAGTCCATTCCCCGTTTTGGCCTTTCCAATAACAAACAATTAAAGTAGTTTCAGGCTCAATAATTAAGTAATAATCCAAAGATGGGATTTTTGTATAGTCAATATACTTATTTACATAATCATTCACATGTGATTCATAATCATTCACATGTGATTCTTCTGAAACTATTTCTGCAATCAATAAAGGTTCATATTTAATATATTGATTATCTTCTGTTTTTGGCTCTTTTGTTACAAACACTTCAGGGTAATAATATTTATTTTCTTCGTATATTTTTACTTTTATATCAAAAGCGTAAATAGAATATCCTTTAGAAATTAACTCAGTAGAAAATAAAGAATAAATAAAATTTCCAGCTATTTGATTATTTATGTCTTTTTGACCAGACATTTCAAAAAGTTGTTCATCAATAAACTCGCTTCGAAAGGGCGCCGTCCATTCATGCTGAGTGTATTCTTCTACTGTGAAAATTTTATGTGATGCAGTAACATTCATTTTCTTAAGATTAATTCACCTATACAAGTTTTATTTTTTCTGTTTAACCCCTCATTTATTTTACGCATCATATTCCAGCACCGGCCGCAACCATCTTTCCACTTCTTCCATTTCCATGTTTTTTCTTTTTGCGTAATCTGTTACCTGGTCTTTTTCAATTTTACCAATACCAAAATATTTACTTTCAGGATGAGCGAAATACCAGCCGCATACTGATGAGGCAGGATACATGGCAAGACTTTCTGTCAACTCAATACCGGTGGCATTGGCGGCATCTAACAAAGCAAAAAGTTTGTATTTTTCAGTATGGTCGGGACAGGCAGGATAACCTGGCGCGGGGCGGATACCAATATATTTTTCTTTGATAAAATCTTCATTTGATAAGCCTTCATCTTTTGAATAACCCCAAAATTCTGTTCTTGTTTTATGGTGCAAAAATTCAGCAAAGGCTTCAGCTAATCTGTCGGCAAGGGCTTGCAAAGATATTTTATTATAATCATCATGTTGTTTTGTAAGACGTGCAAGATGAGGTTCAATACCATCAATGGTTACAGCAAAAGCGCCTAGGTAATCCTGCAATCCCGTTTCTTTCGGGGCAATAAAATCAGTTAAAGACATATTAGGCTGTCCTGCCGCTTTTTTTATCTGCTGTCGCAATGATTCCAACTCTACTACTGTTGACAGTTCATCAGTTACTGTAATAGTATCTTTGCCATCAGAATTTGCGGGCCAAAAGCCAATTACGCCTTTAGCGGTTAACCACTTTTCTTCTACTATCTTTTTAAGCAAAGCTTTCGCATCATTATAAAGCTTTGTTGCTTCTGCACCTACTTTTTCATCAGTTAATATTTGCGGAAATTTTCCGTGCAGTTCCCATGCGATGAAGAATGGCTGCCAGTCAATATATCCGGCTAATTGCGCAAGATCATAATTTATAAAAGATTTCGTACCGATAAAAGATGGCTTAACGGGAGTAAAATTTTGCCAGTCAAGCTTTACTTTGTTTTGTACTGCCTGCTGGTAAGATAAATAAGCTTTTGCAACTTTCTTGCTCGTAAAATCTTCTTTAAGCTTCCGGTAATCTTCATATGTTTTTTTTACGAATGCTCCTTTTTGTTCTTTATTCAGTAAAGATCCTGCAACTGTCACACTTCTGGAAGCATCAAGTACGTGCACTACGCCTTCTGTATATTCGGGCGCAATTCTCACTGCGGTATGCATACGGCTTGTGGTGGCTCCGCCAATCAGCAGGGGCAGGTTCATATTTCGCCGTTTCATTTCTTTGGCTATGTGCACCATTTCATCAAGGGAAGGCGTAATAAGGCCGCTTAAACCGATTATATCAACATTCTCTTTTCTGGCCGTTTCCAAAATCTTATCTGCAGACACCATTACCCCGAGATCAATAATGTCATAACCATTGCAGCCAAGCACAACGCCTACAATGTTTTTACCGATGTCATGCACGTCACCTTTTACTGTGGCTAACAAAATCTTAGCTGCGCCGGCCCCCTCTTCATTTACTGTTCCTGCAGCGAGGTGTGCCTGTCTCCGCTCTTCTTTTTCTGCCTCTATAAATGGAAACAAATAAGCAACACTTTTTTTCATTACCCTGGCACTTTTTACTACCTGGGGCAGAAACATTTTACCACTGCCGAACAGATCGCCTACTATGTTCATTCCATTCATCAATGGTCCTTCGATTACGTCAAGAGGCTTGGGGTATTTTTGGCGCGCTTCTTCCGTATCTGGTTCCACATAATCTGTAATACCATTTACCAATGAGTGGGCGAGCCTTTTTTCGACAGGTTCATTTCTCCAGGCTTCATCTTTTACGATTTCTTTGCCTTTGGCTTTTACTGTTTCTGCAAAATTTATCAGCGCTTCAGTTGCCTCGTTATTATCATTGTTTCGGTTAAGCAAAACGTCTTCGCATAAGTCTCTCAGCTTTGGCTCTATTTCGCTGTAAACCTCTAATTGACCTGCGTTTACTATACCCATGTCCATTCCTGCCTGTATTGCATAGTACAGGAAAACGGCGTGAATAGCTTCACGAACATGATCGTTTCCACGAAAGGAAAAGGAAACATTGCTTACTCCGCCGCTTATTTTTGTAAGAGGCATTTTTTGCTTGATTTTCCTCGTTGCTTCTATGAAATCTACTGCATAATTGTTATGTTCTTCGATGCCCGTTGCAACTGCAAAAATGTTGGGATCAAAAATTATTTCCTGTGGATCGAAGTCTACCTGTTCGGTTAAAATTTTATAGGCTCTTTCGCATATATCAACTTTTCTTTGCCTGGTGTCTGCCTGGCCTTGCTCGTCAAATGCCATTACAATAACTGAGGCGCCGTAACTTTTACAAATAAAAGCTTGTTCAATAAACTTTTCTTCGCCTTCTTTCATGCTTATTGAGTTCACAATGCATTTTCCCTGCACACATTTTAAACCGGCTTCGATTATCTCAAACTTTGAGCTGTCGATCATTACCGGTATTTTGGCAATATCCGGTTCTGCCTGCAGCAAATTGAGAAAAGTAGTCATGGCGAGTTTGCCATCAAGCAAGGCGTCGTCCATGTTTACATCCAGTATTTGTGCGCCGTTTTCTACTTGCTGGCGGGCAACTGATAATGCTTCTTCGTACTTGTTTTCTCTTATCAGGCGCGCAAATTTTTTTGAACCGGTTACGTTTGTGCGTTCGCCTATGTTTACAAAATTTGTTTCAGGTCTTATAATAAGAGGTTCGAGGCCGGAGAGACGTAAGTAAGGTTTTATCGTCATGTTTTTTTTGAACCACTAAGGCACGAAGACTCAAAGTGGCACTAAGGTTTAAAGTATTATTCTTTTGATCCCATCTTTAATAAGGGGAACATGAAAATTTATAAGAAATCCAATTCTTTTATTAGTGAGTTTAAGATAACTTATAAGTTGAGCTTCCCAAACGTGGTGAAAATTTTCCTGGGCTTTTAATTCTACAATCAACAGGTTTTCAATTAATAAATCTAATCTTAATCCATCTGCAATTTTTAATTCATTATAGATTATAGGAACTTCTTTTTGCCTCTCGTAGAGTATATTGCTATTATTTAATTCATGGCTGAAGCATTTTTCATAAACACTTTCAAGAAGACCGATCCTATTTTCTTATGAATATTATAAGCAATATTTACAACTGTCTTTGCAAGAAATTCTTCCCTTTCACTTAGTTTTTGAAACATTCTTTGTGCTTCTTTGTGTCTTAGTGGTTCAAACTTTCCTCCAGAACCGGCAACATTCTCGGTTTAAAACTCCTCACATAATCAGCTATATGCTTTATATGACCCGGTGTAGTGCCGCAGCAACCACCTACAATGTTTACGAAACCCTGTTGCGCCCATTCTGAAATGATATGGGCAGTTTCATGCGGCTGCTCATCGTACTGGCCAAAAGCATTGGGAAGGCCGGCATTCGGGTAAGCTGATGTAAAACATTCTGCTATCTGGCTCAGCTCCTCGATGTGCGGGCGCATTTCTGTAGCTCCAAGGGCACAATTCAGACCTACGCTCAAAGGTTTTGCATGACGGATGGAAGTATAAAAAGCTTCCAGTGTTTGTCCGCTTAGTGTTCGGCCGGAGGCATCCGTTATTGTTCCGCTGATCATTATTGGCAGTTCCTGCAGCTTATTATCCCGAAAGAATTTTTTTGCCGCATAAATGGCTGCTTTAGCATTAAGTGTATCAAATATTGTTTCTATTAATAAAAGGTCTGCACCTCCGTCAACCAATCCTCTTATTTGTTCGGTGTAGGCAGTGGTGACTTCGTCAAACGAGACAGCACGAAAACCAGGATTATTTACATCGGGAGAAAGGCTTAAAGTTTTATTTAAAGGGCCGATTGCTCCCGCAACCCACGCCCCATTTCTGCCTTTACCTTCCGGCGAGGAAAGAAACCGTTCAATTGCATGTCTTGCACATTTTGCAGAAGCGACATTTAGCTCATAAGCCAGTGATTGCATATCATAATCTGCCTGTGCAATCGTTGTGCTGCTGAATGTATTTGTTTCGATTATATCTGCTCCGGCAGCAAGGTATTGCGCGTGAATTTCTTCTATAATTTGCGGCTGTGTAAGGCTTAATAAGTCATTATTGCCTTTGACGTCAGTATGCCAGTCTTTAAAGCGCTGGCCACGATAGTCTGATTCCTGCAGGTCATAACGTTGAATCATTGTGCCCATGGCGCCATCAATGATGAGAATTCTGTTTTCGAGTTCTTTTCGAATGTCCATAATTAATTTTTTTACCGCCCGGTCTTTCCCGAGTTACAGGAAGGCCGGGCAGCTGAAAGATTACTTTAAAATCTTAACTAAATTAAAAACGAAAACATTCTGAAAAAGCTGGCAGAGTGAGTCGTTTATTAGTTCAGTTAAGAAAAATTGATAAAACCGACAGGTTGAACAATAAACAAATCCGCCTGACGAGGTGTTGCAAAAATAGAACAAGAAAACGGTATTGCAAAATGAAGGCGTTTGCTTTCAATTGTCTGAAATCTGTTTAAATTTTCTGGTTGGATAAACTTACCGGTGTAACCGTAACTTTCATAGAATAATAAAAAAGAAAGGCAGCTATTTATCTGGAATAAGAAATAAAAGCATTCTAAAAAAATGATCAATAATAGATATTTTTAAAACAATTTGCCTTGCAGTAAAATAAAAAAAGTGATGGGTAACTTTTTCTACACTCCTTCTTTTATTTAAATTATTATTATCGTGTACATTATAAATATTTCTTTTGCTATATATTCAACCTGTTAAAAACAAATAGTTTATATTTTTTTTGCACATTTTTCTATTTTGGTGTTGTATTGGATTCTATCATTGAAAAATATAAACCACAGACAATCAATATGCTTAGCCAAATTCAAACCCAGAAACAGCAGTTGAAAATTTTGCCGCAGCAAATTCAAATGCTGAACATTTTTCATTTGAACGTGTTAGAATTAGATCAGCGCATAGAAGATGAATTGGAGGAAAATCCGCTGTTGGAAATGAACGAAGAAGAAGAAACTGTAGCGGTGGAAAAATTTGCAAAAGAAGATGTACAGGATTACGAAGATTGGGAAGAGCACGGTTATGATGACGTGCCCGATTACAAAATGGAGTATGAAAATTATTTCAACAGTGACTCGGTGCCAAACATACCCATAAAAGCATTTGGCGACTACAGAGAAGCATTGAAGGAGCAGGTAAGATATATGAACCTTGCGGACAAGGAGCTGCGCCAGGCTGATTATATTATTGATTGCCTCAACTGCAACGGATTTTTACTGCAGGATCTGGAAGATATGGCAGATGACCTTTCTTTTAAGCACGGAATTATTGTGGAAGCTGATGAACTGGAAAAAGTGCTTCAAAAAATTCAGAAGCTTGAACCCGTAGGCGTAGGAGCTAAAAACACAAAGGAGTGTCTGCTGCTGCAGTTGCAAAGTATGACAAAAAAAGGCCCCGATGTTAAAATTGCCATTAAATTGCTTCAAAGTCATTACGCAGATCTTTCTCATCGCAATATGGAGAAGATTATGGAATCGCTTAGTATTGATGAAGAAGAGCTGAAAATTATTTTACGGTTACTTGCTTCTTTAAAGCTTAAGCCGGTACTTGAAGAATTTGAAGGGACTACTGTCAATAACAACATAATTCCGGATTTTATATTAACAGTAGATGATGACGGAGAAATAGATGTAAATTTATACAGGTCAAGGTCTTCTTCATTGTACATAAACCAATCTTTGATGGAGACTGTGCAGTTTGCCGGCGCGAACCGCGATAAGTCTGCAACGCAATACCTGAAAAGTAAACTGAGCTCTGCACAATGGTTTGTAAATGCTATAAAGCAGCGTGAAGGAACTATGATGCAAATAATGAAAGCCATAGTTGACCTGCAAAGAGAGTATTTTAAAACTGCGGAAGTAAGCCTTTTAAAACCAATGATCCTAAAAAACATAGCAGACAAAGTCGGTGTTGATATTTCGACTGTATCGCGTGTTACCTCAAACAAATATGTAGACACTCCCTTTGGCATTATACTCCTTAAAAATCTTTTTACTGAAGGAATAATAAATAAGGAAGGAGAAGTGATAAGCAACCGGGTAATACAATCGGCAATTGAAGCTGTAATTGAGGTTGAGGATAAATCAAATCCTTATACTGATCAGCAATTGGTGGCTATCCTGGCTAACAAGGGAATAAATGTAGCGCGCCGTACTATTGCCAAATATCGTGAGCAATTGCAAATACCTGTTGCCCAGTTAAGGAGAATGTGGGCTTAAGTATAAAAAGGACTAAATTTGTGTATTAAACTGTAAAATGAGCAAAATTTTAGTGATTGATGATGATGTGGATATGTGTCTTCTGCTAAAACGGTTTTTAACTAAAAATGGGTACGCAGTATCACTGGCTCACAATGGTAAAAAAGCACTGGAAGAACTTGAAAATGCAGAACCGGACCTTGTGCTTTGCGATTTCAGACTTGAAGATATTGACGGAAAAGAGCTATTAATAAAAATTAAAGAAAAATATCCCCGTACGCCTGTTATAATTGTGACGGGCTACAGCGACATAAAGGTGGCAGTAGACGTGATGAAGTTAGGAGCCTACGACTACGTCACCAAGCCCTTGTTTCCGGATGAAATATTGTTAAGCATAAAAAGCGCTTTAAAAAAAACAGCCACCAGGCCTGAAAATAGCAGCAGCAACGGTACAGTTACATCGCCCGAAGATGATCAAAAAAATGGCGGTAAAGGAAAAACTATTACTTCCGGACAGTACATTTTTAGCGATAGCCCTGAGTTTAAAAGTATTTTAAAGCAAATTGATTTAGTCTCGCCCACAAATTATAGCATTCTGATATATGGTGAGAGCGGAAGCGGCAAAGAAGCTATAGCACAGGAAATACACAAGCGAAGTAAGCGAAAAGATATGGCTTTCGTTGCTATAGACTGCGGCGCTTTATCTAAAGAATTAGCAGGAAGTGAACTTTTCGGGCACGAGAAAGGGTCATTTACCGGAGCCTTGAATCAAAAAATCGGAAGCTTTGAAATTGCTAACGGAGGCACTATTTTTCTTGATGAAGTTGCTAACCTGACCTATGATGTACAGGTGGCGCTTCTGCGCGTGGTCCAGGAAAGGAAAATGCGGAGAATTGGCGGAAACAAAGATATTGACCTTGATGTACGTATTATTATAGCAAGTAATGAAAGATTGCTCGAGTCGGCAAGAAAAGGAAAATTTCGTGAGGATTTGTATCATCGTTTTAATGAATTTAGCATTGAAGTTCCCCCGTTGCGCGATAGAAAATATGATGTAATGATCTTTGCAAAGCATTTTCTTAAGCTTACCAATGATGAGTTGACTAAAACTATAAGAGGATTTACACCCGAAGTGGAAGCAATATTTAAGACGTATGTATGGCCAGGCAATTTGCGTGAGTTGAAAAATGTAGTTAAAAGAGCTACTTTGCTGTGCGATACTGAGTACATTACGCCTTCAGTTTTGCCTTTTGAAATCACTAATTTTTCAAAATTGCAGTTTGGAGAAACTGCTGAAGAAGGTTCCTCTAACATTCAGATAAAGCAATATGAAACTCCACTATCTGTGTTTGAAAACAATCATGTTGCGCCGCTGGCAGCAGCAGAGCCGGTTTTTACAAAACAGCTCGAAATAAATGAGCACAGCTTAAAAGGAGCAAGCATAGACGCAGAGTACGAAATGATAGTAGAAGCTTTAAGAAAAGCTAATTACAATAAAAGTAAAGCAGCCAAAATATTAAATGTCGACAGAAAAACTTTGTATAATAAAATGAAACAATACAAACAGTTTAACAGCGACTTATAACAATAACAGTACAAAAGTTGTTTTCATTATCTAATTTGCAGGTTGAGAAGGGTAAAGTTAAAACTTACCCTTTTTTTATTTCCATTTTATTTAAAAACAACAATTTAAGTGAAAAACACTTTAATTAAAGTGAGAAAAATTAATTGCTAAAATTCAATATTGATGAGTGAAAAAAACCAGGTAAAGCGTATATTAATCGTTGATGATGATGAAGATGACTTTTTTATTACTTCTGAATATATAAAAAATATTCCTGCTAATAATTTTATTATAGACTGGTCATATAATTACAAGGATGCCCTGCACAAGTTAGCTTCTAATGATCATGATATTTATTTTGTTGACTATAGGCTCGGAATAAAAACAGGCATGGATCTGCTGAAAGATGCAATTGGCCAGGGTTGTGAAGCGCCTATTATATTATTAACAGGCAAAGGCAACCAGGAAATAGATGTAAAAGCAATGGAAAGCGGAGCTTATGATTATTTAATCAAATCAGAATTAAATACAGAAAAGCTCGAAAGGTGTATCAGGTACTCTCTGGGGCGGGCATCTTCTATACAGGCATTAAAAGCAAATGAAAAAAGATACAGAAACATTTTTGAAAAATCCAAAGACGTTGTATTTATAACCACAAGTGATTTTAATATCGTTGATATAAATTATGCAGCAGCCGAGTTATTCAGCTATGAACTGGATGAGCTGCTGCAGATGAACCTTTCTTCTATCTTTAAAAACCCTGGCGATAAAACTTATTTTATTGATTTTTTAAACGAATTTGGTGAATTTTATGATTATGAAGCTGACCTTATTTCCAAAAACAATGATATTAAGAACTGTATTATTTCTGCATCAGTAGAAATTAATAATGACGGTGATAAATACATCCAGGGTATTATTCATGATAACACCAGCAGAAAAAAGGCTGAAAAAGCTTCTTTACAAGCTGAAAAATTAGCCGCTACCGGCCGTCTGGTGCGTACGCTTGCCCATGAAGTCAGAAACCCTCTTAACAATATCAATCTTTCGATAGAGCAATTGATGCAGCAGGCAAATGATGATGATGCAAAACTGTATCTTGATATTGTACAGCGAAATAGTAAAAGGATAGGAGACCTTATAACAGAGCTCCTTAATTCTTCAAGGCTTTCTTCCCAGGTCAACCTTCAAAAAATTTCATTGCAGTCTGTCATAGATAATGCCGTCGCTGCTGCTGCTGATCGCATCACTTTAAAGCATATTGACCTGCAACTATCCTATCCTCAAAAGGATTGCTGTTCTTTGCTTGACTCTGAGAAAATGCAGCTTGCATTTCTGAATATAATAATAAATGCTGTAGAAGCTGTACAGGAAGAAACAGGTAAATTAAATATTACCATGTATTCAGCAGAAGAAAATCATTTTGTAAAAATAACTGACAACGGCAGCGGAATCAGTGAAGAAAATATGCAACGTCTTTTTGAACCGTACTTCACTTCCAAAAGAAATGGTATGGGCCTTGGTTTAGCTTCAACACTTAACATCATACAATCTCATAATGCCCAGATTGATGTGCAATCTGAAACAGGTAAAGGAACTTCATTTATTATATGTTTTAAAAAATGCTGAGAATACAATATAGTAAGAGGACAAATTGACTATTTTTGGTAAAAAGGCAAATTTCTGTTATCGCATATTATAATATGTTCTGATAAACAATTGTAAAGTTATTAAGCTTTTAATTCGGCTAACTTTCTTTGTTATACAATAATTAACTTAACTTATTACTTTTTTTTGATTTGAAGGTTTTAATTTGCCATCTCATGACTATTTTTAAAATCTTTATGAACAGGTATCTTACTTTTTTATTAGTTATTATCTTTTTTTCTGCCTGTACAGGCAAGCTTGGTAAAACACTCAAGAGCACTGACAGCGATTATAAGCTTAAAGTGGCTGAAAATTTTTACGCGCAGAAAAAATATAATAATGCCCAGGTACTTTTTGAAGACCTTTTGCCCATTTTTAAAGGAACGCCAAAATTTGAAGATATATATTATAAATACGCTTATTCTGCCTTTTATTTAAATGATTATGCCAACGCTGAAAATTTGTTTAAAACCTTTGTCGAAACTTTTCCTTCCAGTAATAAAACTGAAGAAGCAGATTATATGAGGGCTTTTTGTTATTATAAACAATCTCCCAAAGCTGAATTAGACCAGACAAATACGACAAAGGCGATGGGCCAGATGCAGGCATTTATAAATACGCATCCGCAGTCTCCCAAAGTAGCTGAGGCTACAGCCATAATAGACCAGTCAAGGGCGAAACTGGAAGTTAAAGATTTTAAAAGCGCAGAATTATATTATAACCTGGGCTTTTACAAGGCAGCAGCTATAGCTTTTTCTGCTTTAATTGACAATTATCCTGACAGTAATAAAGGTGATGAATATAAACTGATGGTCATTAAATCTTACTATCTTTATGCTAATAACAGCATCGAAGAAAAACAGGCCGAGAGATATGATAAAGTAACAACTGAATGCATTGATTTTCTTGACAGGTTTCCTCAAAGCAAATTAGCTAAAACTGTGGAATATTACAGAACTGAATCACTAAACAATATAAAATCTAAAAATGAGCAAATTAAGAAGGCAGCTTAACTCAAATACCGCAAGTGTGGTAGAGACAAAAAGCCTTGTGGACATTAAGGGCAGAACAGGTAATTTATATGAATCTATTGCCATTATAGCAAAAAGAGCAAACCAGATAAATATTGTATTAAAAGAAGAATTGCATAACAAGCTGGAAGAATTTGCCACGCACACTGACAGTCTTGAAGAAATTCATGAAAATAAAGAGCAGATAGAAATTTCAAAAGCATACGAAAAAATGCCCAATCCTGCGATTCTTGCTACATACGAGTTTATGGATGAAAAGATTTATTACCGTAAAAATGACTCAGATCTTTTCAGCTGATACAATGATAATTTTTAACAGGAGCGACAGTTTTAAAAAACTGTCGTTTTTTGTTACTTTACTTTTATGTTAAACGGCAAAAAAATTCTTTTAGGGATAACAGGCAGTATTGCAGCTTATAAAGCTGTTTTTCTTGTTCGTTTATTAGTAACTGCCGGTGCAGAAGTGAAGGTGATTATGACACCCGCCGCACAAGATTTTGTTTCTCCTCTCACTTTAGCTACATTAAGCAAAAACAAAGTTCTTTCTGATTTGGCAAATGAAGACATTTGGGCCAATCACGTAATGCTTGGTCGTTGGGCAGATGTTATGTTAATTGCTCCGCTAAGTTGTAACAGCCTCGCTAAAATGGCAAACGGATTGTGTGATAATCTGCTGCTGGCCACTTATTTGTCTGCTGCCTGCCCTGTCGTGGCAGCTCCGGCAATGGATGAAGACATGTGGCAACATCCTTCAACAAAAAGAAATATTGCTGCAATAGAAGAAATTGGGCAATCTGTAATCTCAGTTGTAAAAGGTGAGCTTGCAAGCGGTCTGTATGGCGAGGGAAGAATGGCAGAACCGCAGGATATTGTTACATTTATTGAAGAAAAATTTTTCAGATCAGAAAGTCTGAAAGATAAAAAGGCATTGGTAACTGCGGGACCAACTTTCGAAGCGTTAGACCCTGTCAGGTTTATAGGAAATCATTCGAGTGGTAAAATGGGGATTGCAATTGCAGAATCTTTGTATTCGCGAGGAGCAAGCGTGGAACTTGTTTGCGGTCCTGTAAATGAGACCGTTCGTTTTAAGAATATTAAAGTTACGAGCGTAACTTCTGCTGATGAAATGTATAATGTTTGTTTGTCTCTTTTTCCTTCTTCCGATATTTGTGTCATGGCAGCAGCAGTGGCAGATTATACTCCTGAAACCGTTTCTTTAGGTAAAATAAAAAAAAGTACCCAACGTTTTGAGCTGCAGCTAACCAAAACAAAAGACATTTTGCAAAGCGTTGGAGCAATAAAGAATGAAAAGCAAATTCTTGCAGGTTTTGCACTGGAAACTGAAAATGAAGCAGAAAATGCCCTTAAAAAATTATCAGCAAAAAACGCTGATTTAATCGTGCTCAACAGCCTTAAAGATGAAGCTGCAGGGTTTGGAAAAGACACTAACAAAGTAACCATCTTTGATAAAGAAAACAACTCTTACTCCTTTGAAGCTAAAAGCAAAAAACTGGTAGCCGATGATATTGTTGATTTAATAATAAAAAAATTAAATGAAAAAAAATAATCTTTTTCTGCTGTTATTTATATTTATTTTTAATACTGTCAATTACGGCCAGGAGCTGCAATCGAAAGTAACTATAATAGCAACGCGGGTTCCTAATACGGTAGACAAAAAAATATTTCAGACACTGCAGACACAGCTTACTAATTTTATAAACAACCGCAAATGGACTCCTGATGCTTTTCAGCCGCAGGAAAGAATCGAATGCAGTTTTTTATTGAATATAGAGAGCGTGCCTGAAACAAATGTTTACAAAGCAAGCCTCACCGTACAGGCGGCACGGCCCGTTTTTAATTCTTCTTATTCAACCGCGCTTATAAATTTTCAGGATGCTGATGTCACATTTCGATACGTAGAATACCAGCCGGTTGAGTTTAATGAAAACCGCGTACAGGGCTCAGATCCGCTGGCAGGCAACCTTACAGCCGTTTTTGCATACTATGTAAACATCATCTTAGGATTGGATTACGACTCCTTTGGTGCAAAAGGCGGCGATCCATATTTTCAAAAAGCTCAAAATATTGTCAATAATGCTCCCGAAGATAGAAATATAAGTGGCTGGAAGGCGTTTGACGGATCAAGAAACAGGTATTGGCTTGCAGAAAATTTTCAAAATACGCGTTTTAACCTCGTGCATGATGTTATTTATACCTATTACCGAAAAGGACTTGATAATATGTATGAAAAGGAAGCAGACGGCAGAGGCCAGGTATTAAACGGATTATTGCAGCTGCAAACTGTAAACCAGGATAATCCCAACTCGATGATTGTAGCTTTTTTTATGGCTGGCAAATCGCAGGAACTTACAAGAATATTTAAAAAGGCAACACCGCCGGAGAAAGCAAGAGCTATTGAAGCCTTACAAAAATTAGACGTAGCAAATACATCGAAATATCAGCAGGAACTGAAATGAAAAAGGCAGTTGTTACATATTTATTCTTTGCTTTTGCAAGCTGTTCTCAAAGGCCTGTACCTGCAGGAATTCTTGCTCCTGATCAGATGAAAAAGGTCGTTTATGATATTCTTAAAGCAGATGAATATGTAAATAATTTCGTGTCGAAAGATACTGCAGTAAACGTAAAAATGAAGCGCAGCATTGTTTATGAACAGGTTTTTACATTACATAATACCAACAGGAAAGAATTTTATACAAGTTACAAATATTACCAGGAGCATCCTGATATTCAAAAGACATTGTTCGACTCTTTATTAGCAACAGCAAACACGGACAGATCGGCGCCATCTCATGTTTTACCCGTAAAACCTGTAAAGCTAAAATAAGTTCTTTTCTATTTTTGCCTTAAATAATGTTCATTTTGAAAATATGGTTATGTGTGGTAAAAAGATAAAATGAATTTGCTTTTATTCCTATTAAATAAACTTTTTTTGAAATGTTTATTTCTTCAGAATACCTGGAAATATATTATGGGGTAGATGGCAAAATAGCGCGCTTTTTTGTTGATCGCGAACCTCCTGCCGATAATTTATACTGGAAAGGAAAGGAGCTTTATTTGAGGCCTGCACCCGGATATTTGTTTATTCCCTTAATTGTTGATTTATTGTATAAGCTTGGCATTGAAAGGCAGCAACTATTATCAGAAGAGTTTGCGGCTGCAATGGAGCAGATAGGTCACATAAGTGCATTGGAAGAAACAAAACAAATACATGCTGAAGAAGCAATAAAACAATGCGGTGAACTTGTAAAAGAAACTTGTAAAAACAAGGATTGGTATAACAATGTCATTGATTATCTTACTGGTAAAGATGCAAATTTTTTTACCGGTTTAGCTGTTCCTTTTAAAGCCTTGCAGAGAGGAGATTTATTTTTATTTGCATTGTGTGCTTTACAATTTTCAAAGGAATTGTATGAAAAAATTGCAGCACAATGGTTTGCACTCATAAGCACTTTATTGCTGCTTGACGATGCGGACGATATACAAGCCGATAAAGAAACCGGAGATGAAAACGCATTTTTAGAGAGCGGAATGACGGCACAAGGTTTTAAGAAAATAACAGATTTAGTAAATGACAGCCTTCAAAAACTTAACATTCTTAATCCCGCTATGTCTCTGCAGTTAAAGAAGCAATACACAGACTATATTGAAAAGTCTGAATTACTTAACTTTTGATAAAAAGCTTCAGAATCATTTATAAACAAAGAGAAAATAGTGCAGTTCCCATGAGCAGTCGAATGAAATAAAATGTGTTTCTTGTAATATTTTACTCTTGATTACAATACGAAAATCAACTTTTAATTGTAATAATAAAGGCTGCCCGAAGACAGCCTTTATTTATAAGTCTGATGTTACATTCCTATGAATTAAACAGACTGCCTAATCCGCCTCCGCCCATGTTAGACAAAGACTTTGTAATGCTGTCAGTGGTTATGCTGCTGTCATTGGGATCGGCTGCTTTGCTTCCAAATTTATGTAATAAACCGGGCAATGCAGCAGAAATGGCACCTGTTACCACAGGCGATAAACCAAATTTACTTCCGAGACTGCTTGCAAGACCGCCTTCAATAGCACTGGTAACGGGGTTGCCTGAAGACATTCCTCCCTGCAGCATAGACAGCAATCCGCCCACACCGCCTTGTGCAGATGCCTGGGTGGCCAAACCCTTTGTAATATGAGAGGCAATTTCGTTATGCACTTCATCCGCTTGTCCGGCCGGTATAGCAGAAGATACCTGAGGATTATTGCCAATGTGTTGTTTTACAAGATCTAAAATTTGATCAAACATGATTTTTACATTTTTTAATTTACTACACATGCATTTAGCGTACCAAGGTGTGCAGAGACAGTTTTAAAGTTGTTGCGGGCGTTCCTGCAGCAACTGAAAGTATTAGCCTCAACTTAATTTTTTTATCCCGAACATCCATACTAACTATTTGGATTAGCAGTAATCTTTATTGCAGAATTGGCAGTCAAAATATTTTCTATTATTTGTTCAAACCTGTTATTTGCGTGTTCTATTTTATTCTTTGCAAAAGATAATTCTGTATTGCCTTTCTTTTGTATCCATTCCTCAATTATTAGAGAGTATTCTTCATTATGATCAATATCGTCCAGCGATTTGCCTAAGTGCAATCTTTCCAAACCATCTGCATTATATTCCTGTTCACAATGCGAAGTTTTGCACAAAACAGGTATTCCATAACTGAGTGCCTGGTAAGTTGTGCCATTACCGCCATGACAAATAACCAGATCAGCTATAGTAAATAATTCACTGCTGTCAATAAAAGGGTAAGAAAAGACGTTAGAACCAAATATTACGTGGTTATTATCGCCTGCAGTCACTACATTATATTTGTTATAATCAACATGATTTAGAAAGGCAACTTTCTCCCAATCGCCGGTGCTTCCCATACTTACATACAATGTCTTTTTATTATCATCCGTTTTCGTAATTTTTTTATTATTATCTAAACGATGGTATAACGGAGGAATAAAATAATAATTTGCCGGTAAATTTTTTTGTGGAAATATTTCCGGTAAATCGCATAATAAATTCACATCTCCTTCAAGCTCCTGCAGGTACGAATGTTTTGACGAAAGACCTTCATGTTTGCGGATTTTGCTGAAAGGACTGTGAATTTTATGAAAAGATATCTGCTCACCCACACTAATAAAATAATTGGATAACGTGGCGGGCAAATCATTACAAAACCGATATAGCGGAAAGCTTCTTGGAATTCTTCTGACATACGTGTAATGCCTGCTCATATAGCCATTAATAAGCGAGAAGTATTGAACACCTGTTTTTTCAGCGGCCATTTTTAAAGCAGGAGACATATCACCTAAAACCGCAGCAGCGCCTGATTCTTTTATAATCTTTACCTCGCCTTCGTATATCCGGTAAAGGTCTCTTTCATTCAACCAAGTAAAGTCAAAAGAAATCATTCCTTTTTGAACTTTTTCTGCATCTAAAGCTTCACACTCAAATGTTTCAAAGCCTGATTGAGCAACAAACGAATGAAATTTTGGTGAAAAAAGAAACTTTATTTGGAAGTAAAGTTGCAGATATGATGAAATCTGAAGGCATCGCAGGTAGTGAGCCATGACATTATGGGGGAAAACAAGCAATAAAGGTTTTTTATTGTTGATTAAGTTATGCATAATTTTTTTTCTAAAAGAATTCTTATAAAATTATATTAAAGTGATAACAATTAAATGCACGCACTGTAATAAATGGGATGATTGTTGTTTCTTCTGTACTATGAACAAAATTATTGGCTGTACTGTTTTATTTTTTTTAATTTCTATTTCTGTCTGCTCCCAAAGTATAATAATAGCAGAAATAAGTAATGTAAAAAATGATAATGGTTTGTGCCGGGCGTGCCTTTTTAAAGACCAGGCGACATTTGAAGGGGCAACCGGTAAACCATTGCAATGCGTTTCAGCACCTGTAAAAGTTCATACTGCACAGGCAGTATTTAATAATGTGCTGCCTGGCACTTATGCCATATTTGTTTTTCATGATGCTAACAGCAACAATAAAATTGATAAAAATTTTATTGGAATACCAAAAGAAGGTTATGGCGCTTCAAATAATAAATTGCCTTTTGCAGGCGCGCCTTCATTTAATGAAAATAAGTTTTCCTTAAACGGCAGAACTACCAAAATACTTCAAATTAAAATCAGGAATATATAAATGAATTAAGTTGGAAAGGCATGTTGGAGCTCAAAAAGGCGATCTCAAAGGATAACTTTTTTAATATATTTACAATTAGTTTTTATTGGACACCATTATAAGCTTTCTTTCAATAATTTTATTTTTTTGCCATAAAAGAATAATATAAGTGCCCGTCTCTAATGTGCCGGAGTTCCTTAACTGATAAGTATACCGTCCTGCTTTTTGATAACCGAAGTCAACTTTTTGGATGACCCGGTTATTTATATCTATAACATTTATCATTGTATTACCATCAGCAGCTAACCGATAGTTTATTAGCGCATTTGTTCCTGTTACAGGGTTCGGGCTTACACTCATTTTACTTACATTGTCTTTAGCAAGCGACACCAAAGGAATGGTGGATGCAGCACCTGTAATATTTACAGTATAATCTTCTACTTCACGTATTTCAATGCACGCTCTACAGCCTCCTTTGCAGAAAGAGAAGAAGAACGACTCTCAAGCCGGGCATCAAAATCAGTAACAACTGATCCGCTCATCGAAATTAACCTGCCTTGCTTTGTATGGGCTATATACATAGAGTTCTCAACAGGAATTCCTTTATAAGTTTGATAATAGCGGTAATGTGTCATACTTCCGCCGGCATCCGTCTCTGTGTTAAGGAGGATAAGATCCGAATTTGCATCAAGGCCAAAAGTGCTGCGGGCTTTTGACGGAATAAAAGCGATCTGCAGGTCTTTAGCAAGCGTGGTAAAATGTTGCGTTACGCCATTTTCTCCGCTTATAACAGCACGAAGGTTTTTTTGTGCATAAGAAGAAAAAAATATTACCAAAAGAAACAGTGTAAAGATGTTCTTTTTCATTAACCGTTAGTATTTAAAATTATTAACAGGGGATAAACCGATGGCAGAAATTTACAGAATTTCTCTCAGAACAAATATATTTTTCATTATTAGTCCTGATTTTTTTAAGCGGAATTATGATCGGCAGGAATCGCAGAGTAAGAAAACGTTTAACAATTAAAAAAATTATTTTCTTTGCAGAAAAAATGAGAGCAAAAGACTTTACATATTTTCTACAGGTTTTCCTGCAATATTTTTTTCTTTAATAAAAAATCCGGCTTATCATAAACACTGTTATTTCTGCAGAAACAATAAGTACATAATGTAAAGAATATGGAGAATAATGACCGGTTAACCAGAAATAACAAATAGCGCTGACTGAGCAGACCGCGCCTGTAAGCACAATTCCCCATTTTGCAGCCTCCATTTTTAAATATGTTTTGTATGCAGCAACACCAGGTACTGCAGGATTTGGATTTATTTTGCTCAGCAGGAATATATTTTCAATAATATGAAAAACCCATGCAAAAAGCTGCAGCCAGGCAAAGATTATAAAGACGTAGTAGCCCAACGGCAACTGCATTCGGCCGGCAACTTTTGTACATAAAATAAAGACAGATAAATAAGCACAAGGCATAAACAAAAAGTCCACCAATAACCTTGTTTTTACCGCATTTACTGCCTTTTTTGATTGCATTGCCGGAAGTATGTATAATCCTTTTATGATGTTTACCAGTTCTTCAGCACTTGCGGCCAGCGTGAGGTCAATAATGCTAAACCTGCGTACAACTACGTCTTTTGTCAAAAAAGATTTTCTTAAGACATTCATTATAATGGTGAAAAAGAGCATTGAACCAAAGATTAAACAGAATAATAACCAATTATTGTACATATAAAAAGACATGTTGGTAAAAATGATTTTGGTAAATAATCCAACTTATTTTGCAGAGCCCGCCACTTCATTCAGCAGTTGTTCCCTCATTTCGTTGCGGTCTTTTTTATAATCGTTCCAGTCAAAGTCTTTTAAAAATTTTGCGGCAGCCTGTGCTCCAAGCACAAACATTTTAATTTTATCTTCATCGGTTAGAAAGAAATTAAGCCAGTTAAAATCAGCAAGGTGAATAGTGCCTATGCCTTTTTTAAAAAATGTATTTTTTATTAAAAAATCTTTATCGTAGTAAAACCTGATAGTATTGAAGATTCTGTAAAAGTATCCGCCCAGGCTCCAGCTTTCGGCACGCTTGCTTTCATCGGCAGGTTTAGTATCGTCGAGGTCTATACCAAAAGAAGGCAGCCTTGGCGTAACAGCTTTGGGATTGTAAAAGAGATTAATAGGAAAATTGGATAAGATACCTCCGTCAACAAAACGTGCACCTGCAGGCGGATCTTTTTCACCTAATTTTTCCCACTCTTTTTTTATAGCCTCGTCGGCGCACGGAATATCATTTATGAAGTAAGACTCAAAAAAAACAGGTATTGACATAGAAGCGCGTATAAAGCCTGCGGGCTGCAGCGTGTCAATATCTTGCTGCTTTCTGAAAAGATTGCACATATCGGGAAACTGTATTTTGTTTTGCGTTACCAGCTCAGAAGCTATAAAAGTCACATCGCCGTTCAGTCCGTTTAGGTCTTCTGTATTTGGCACACGCAGGTAAAGACTTTGCACAGGCAATGCTGCTTTGGCTTTTAAATCACTCACTGTTTTTACACCGTTATCAACAAGCTGTTTCTTTATCCAGTCATAAAAATAATCGCCGGGATTAATACCAAAACCGGCGTTTTTAAGGCGCTTTAACAGCGTTGCTATATAAGCAATGAGAACTGAAACCAACAAAAGAAAAAAACCGGTGAAAACAAAAAAAGCTTTGGTCAGCACCGTTACTTGCGGAATGGCATGTTGTAAACCTAAAAAAATAAAATCTGCTGCCAGCAACGATGATAGCGTTATAAAAATACCAAGAATCCATTTCTTCACCTGCGAAGTGAAATCTTTATGCGTAATGAAATTTTTTATCAGCCAGCGTGCAGCAGGATGACCGTCTACAAGATTAAAAAAATCAAGCTTACAGATAATATCTAATATTTTCAGTGATTTGGCTTCTTCTTTCTTCCCGGTTACGATCATCAGCGCAGTGTTGATAGCTCCTGCGCTCGTACCGGCTAACCTTATAAAACGGATGCCCATTTCTTCAAGGATATAAGTGTAGCCAACCAAAGCAATACCTAATACGCCGCCGCCCTTTTGTACCAGGTTTACATACTGGTGATTTTCATCGTCTAAAACATCAGATACGATAAGGGGTTTATTGCTGAATGCTGCTTTTAAATTGCTTAAACATTCTTTTACAGCCTCATTCTTAACAAAGTCATCAACAGAAAGCATAGATTTCAACGCCATAAAGCAGTTTTGAGAAAAATATTTAAAAATAATATATAGATTTTATACTGTCAATAGCTGCGCAAATAATTATTATAACAACATATAACTTTCGCCTCATATTTTAATATGGCCTTATCTCCAAAACGAGGCCTTTTGGTTCAAGACTTTTAGCAGGTTTTTAAATAAATACTAAATTTAAAGAAGACTTTATATTTGTGCCGGTTACAACGAAAAAATGTAGCAGATGTCTATAGATCAAAATGAGATTTTCGATGCATGCAGGCAGGGAAATGTGGAAAAAATAAAAGAGTTGTATAAAGAAAACCCCGATGTTATAAACGCCGAAGATTACAAAGGTTTTACACCTTTAATACTTGCAACTTATAATGAGCAGCCGCATGTCGTAGATTTTCTTTTACAGAATGGAGCTTTCATTGATCCGCCAAATGGTACCGCTAATTCCGCGCTGATGGGCGTATGTTTTAAAGGATATACAGACATTGCTGCAAAACTGCTTGATGCCGGTGCAGAGGTAAACCAGGTTAATTCGAACGGAGCGACTGCGCTTACATTTGCAGCTACTTTTGGCCATCTTGCCATAGCAGGTATGCTGCTGCAAAAAGGTGCAGATGTGCATGCGCAAGATGCAAGAGGCAAAAGTCCGTTAGATCATGCAGAAATACAGGGAAACCAGGAAATGTTTGATTTGCTGATACATTATGCAAACAAAGATTGAATAATTTTAAAGAAAATAATGACTTCGTATTCAAAACCGGTTGAGATAAGATGGAGTGATGTAGACCCTAACTTTCATGTGCGCCATTCTGTTTATTATGATCTCGGCGCTTACATTCGTATGTGCTTTTTAAGCGAAAATGGTTTAGATACATCCGTATTAATGCAGCACCAGTTAGGACCGATATTATTCAGGGAAGAATGTTTTTTTAAACGGGAAATACATTTTAATGATACGGTTTCTGTCAATCTTGTTTTAAAGCAATGCTCACCCACCTACAGCCGTTGGACAATGCAGCATGAAATAATCAAAAACGGCGAGACTGTTTCAGCAATCATTACAGTAGACGGCGCATGGATGGACACTGCAAAACGCAAGCTGACGGTGCCCGCAGAAATTGTAAGACCGGCATTTGAACAACTGCCGAGAGCAGATGATTTTAAGTGGATAGAGAGAAAGGAAAAAATTTGAATTTGGGATTTAGGCTTCCAATTAATAATCTTAATAAAAGCATTGTTTTATTTTAAATGCAAATAATTGTTAACATTATTAATGTTATCTCTTGGTGGTAGTAATTTTAGTAAAAATCAATTATGAAAACTATATTTTCATTCTTAATAGCTACTGTCTTATCCTTTACTGCATTTGCTCAAAACAAGACTCTGCCTAAAAAACCCTTCGACCAAAATGGAGATGCTGTCAACCTTTTTGGTTTTGTTACTAAAACCACTTATTTAGCAGATTTGAAAGACTCTCCCATTTCAATGAACTTCAGTGGAAAAGATTTTACTCAACCTGTAACACTAATAGTACGGAGCACTGACAAACATAAATTTAAAGAATCTCCCGAAACAGCATTTTTAAATCAATATGTTCAAGTGAAAGGTAAGATTGAAATGTACAAAGGTAAACCCCAAATAATACTTCAAAGCGGACAACAAATTTCCATTCTTAGGGAATCTCCTCCTTCAAATAACTCAATGGAACCAATGTAATTTCAGGTGAAACCGAAAGTGCTTACTTGTAATAACAGCTATGTACTTCTAAACCTGACCAAATTTAAAAATTAATTATGATTTTACATAAAATAATTACCTTTTTGGTTTCGGTCATTATAGTTTTATTTTCTTATTCACAAACTAAAATAAAAAACACTTTAAAGCCAGAGATAAGCTTTGTTAATGTAGGTAATCATACAAAATTAGAAGTATTAGATTGGGGTGGAAAAGGTAAGCCTATTCTCCTTCTCTCAGGGCTTGGTGCTACCGCACATATCTATACTGACTTTGCACCGCAGTTTACTAACACATGTCATGTTTACGGATTAACTCGTCGGGGTTTTGGAAAATCTTCGCAGCCTTCTTCGGGCTATGATATAAATATATTAGTTCATGATATCGTAACTGTAATTGACAGCCTTCACATAAAAAAAGTAATATTAATCGGTCATTCTTTTGCAGGACAGGAAGTAACTAAATTCGCATCATCTTACCCTGAAAGAGTTGAGAAAGTGGTATATTTGGATGCAGCTTATGACTGGACTTCTATGTTAACTCTATTTAGGGAGAGTCCTGAATATCCACCAACAGAAAAAGACTTTTCCTCAATGGAAAATGATAAACTCTATCTAAAAAAAGTTACGGGAGTTTTATTTCCAGATGATGAAATGAGGGCAAGCTTTACATTTGACACAGATGGTAAATATATAAATAATGTATCTCCTGATTCGATTGGAATGGCTATAGTAAAAGGTCTGGAGCGACCAAATTACACTCTTGTAAAATCTCCGGCATTAGCTATTTACGTCAGGAATGAAACTGTGAATGATTTATTTCCTCTTTATTCAACATTTGATACAACAAACAAAAGGAAAGCTAATTCGCATTTTATTGTCAGTAAAAAATTTATGGAAACAGGAGAAAGTGCTTTTACTAAGGAAGTAAAACATGGAAAAGTCGCAGAAATAAAAGGTGCTAACCATTACATCTTTATTTCGAATCCGGTTGAAACAGCAAAATTGACACTTAAATTCCTTTTCTCTAAATAGCAATGTGGCTACATAAGCCATTTAATACGTAAATTTTCTAATCACTCTTTTTACATTACAAATATTTTATACAAACAGTCTTAATTTGTATACTGCTTTTCCTTACCTTTGCGCTCCCAAAAAAGTTCTTTCAGAAGAATTGATTGATTTGGGAGTTTGCTCCTTCAATTGAATTTACAAAGGTTCAAATGATAGTGCAGTGAACGTTAACACCAAAAATTTAAAACATGGCAAAAGAAATCTCCGGCTACGTAAAGCTGCAGGTAAAAGGCGGTTCCGCTAATCCTGCACCACCTATCGGGCCTGCATTAGGTTCAAAAGGTCTAAACATTATGGAGTTCTGCAAACAATTCAATGCAAGAACCCAGGACAAAATGGGAAAAGTGCTTCCCGTATTAATTACTGTTTTCAACGATAAGACATTTGAGTTTGTTATTAAAACGCCTCCTGCAGCAGTACAGTTGTTAGAAGCAGCAAAAATTGCAAGCGGTTCCAAAGAGCCTAACCGCAACAAAGTTGGAAAGGTTAGCTGGGATCAGGTAGCGACTATTGCTACAGACAAAATGAGCGACCTTAACTGCTTTACACCAGAAAGCGCTATGAAAATGATAGCCGGTACGGCTCGCAGCATGGGCTTAACGGTTGACGGCCAGGCACCCTGGGACAAATAAATTGATCAATTTCTAAACTGATTAACAATGGGAATTACTAAAAAAAGAAAAGCTGTTGCAGCTAAGGTAGATAAAAACAAAGTGTATTCACTCGCCGATGCTTCGACATTAGTAAAAGAAGTGAACCTTACCAAATTCGACAGTTCTGTAGATGTACATGTTCGTTTAGGAGTAGATCCTAAAAAAGCTGACCAGCAGGTTCGCGGCACTGTAACGCTTCCTCACGGCACAGGAAAGACTAAGAAAGTGCTTGTTCTTTGCACGCCTGACAAAGAGAATGATGCAAGAAATGCCGGCGCTGACTTCGTTGGCTTAGATGAATTCATCACAAAGATTGAAGGCGGATGGACTGATGTAGACGTTATTATCGCTACTCCTTCAGTTATGCCCCGAATAGGCAGATTGGGTAAAATATTAGGCCCACGCAACCTGATGCCAAACCCAAAAACAGGAACTGTAACAAATGATGTTGCCGCTGCGGTCAATGAAGTGAAAGGCGGTAAAATCGCCTTTAAAGTAGACAAAGCAGGTATTATTCACGCCTCTGTCGGGAGAGTTTCTTTTACTCCTGAAAAACTTACTGCCAACAGCACAGAGTTTATCAATGCAATTATGAAACTAAAGCCGTCTGCGGCCAAAGGTACTTATCTTAAAGGTGTAAGCATTGCCAGCACTATGAGCCCGGGCATTCCTGTAGATACTAAAACATTTATCTAAAAAATCAGTCAAAGCGCAATTAGTAGCTACTATAGCTTTAAGGCAGGGGTTACGAAACGCAAAGCATCAAAATAAGCGACATGACTAAAGAACAAAAAAATGAAGCAATTGAAGTTCTCAAAGAGAAATTCAACCAATATAATAACTTCTACATTACCAATACCGAATCATTATCTGTTGCCCAGGTAAACAAGCTGCGCAAGGTATGTTTTGATAAAAGTGTAGAAATGAAAGTGGCCAAAAATACTTTAATCCGCAAAGCACTTGAAGGAATAGATGCGGAAAAATTTTCCGGCGTCTATGATAGCCTCAATGGCGTAACTGCTCTTCTTTTCAGTGAAAATGCAAAAGAGCCTGCACTGATCATCAGCAGTTTTCGTACTGATAATAAATTTCAAAAACCTGTTTTAAAAGCTGCTTATATTGATACTGCAGTCTTTGTAGGCGACGATCAGTTAGAAGGGTTAAAGACGCTGAAGAGCAAGCATGATCTTATCGGGGAAATTATTGGATTATTGCAATCTCCTGCTAAAAATGTTATCAGCGGTCTAAATGCCGGTGCTAAATTAGCAAGTCTTTTAAAAGCATTGGAAGACAGGCAACCTCAAGAAGTGGAAGCTTAATTACTGGTTACAAGGTTTCAAGTTAGAGGACACATGTAACCTGCAACTTGTAACTCTTAAAATAATTCAACCAAGCCTGAACGGTTGACATACACAAATTTTTTTAAACTCTCCGCCGGAGCACAGGCAATGAAGGCGGAAAAAATTTGACAACAATGGCAGACTTAAGTGCATTTGCAGAACAATTGGTTAACTTAACAGTAAAAGAAGTTAACGAATTAGCTAAGATTTTGAAAGATACGTATGGCATCGAACCTGCAGCCGCGGCTGTAGTTGCAGCTGGTCCTGCTGCCGGTGGCGGAGCTGGTGCTCCTGCTGTGGAAGAAAAGACTGCTTTTGATGTAATTTTGAAAGGCGCTGGCGCAGCTAAATTACAGGTAGTTAAGATCGTTAAAGAATTAACCGGCTTAGGCTTGAAAGAAGCCAAAGACTTAGTAGATGGCGCTCCAAAACCAATTAAAGAAGGCGTACCTAAAGCAGAAGCTGAAGACATTGCAGCCAAGCTAAAAGAGGCGGGAGCTGAAGTAGAAGTAAAATAATTAATGATACTTCTTAGTAAAATTTAATAAAAAGCCGGTAAATTATTACCGGCTTTTTACTTTTTGTAGATATATGTTCTGATGCAATCATAAGGTTAGTTAAAAGAATGTCTGAATTCAAGGGGTGAAACAGCAGTCTTGCTTTTAAAAAGTTTGCTGAAAGATTGCGGATACTCAAAACCTAACTGATAAGCAATTTCACTAACTGACAAGGAAGTTGTAGTTATCAGTTCTTTAGCCTTTTCAATCAATTTATTATGTATATGTTGCTGTGTGTTTTGACCGGTAAGTGACCGGAGCATATCACTTAAATAATTGGATGAAACGTTTAATTTCTCGGAAATATACTGAACGGTAGGAAGACCTTTTTTTAGCACTTTATCACTGTTGAAATAATCAGATAGCAAACCTTCCAGTTTTATCAGCAAGTCATTACCTGCATTTTTACGGGTGATAAATTGCCTGTTGTAAAACCTGTTGGAATAATTGAGCAGCAGCTCAATGTGCGATATAATTACATCCTGGCTATAGCTATCAATAACTGAATTATATTCCTGTAAAATATTTTGCATAGTCAATGCTATCATCGCTTCCTCCTTTTCAGACAAGTGTAATGCCTCATTTACCGCGTAAGAAAAATATCCGTAATTTTTGATGGTTTTGGATAAAGGATAATTCCGGATAAAGTCCGGATGGATAACCAGCCACCAGCCCGAGAGTGAGATATCTTCAGAAACAACGGTTGATATCACTTGTCCGGGTGAAAAGAAAGTCATGGTGCCTTCGTCAAAATCATAATAGTTTTGCCCGTATTTCATTTTCCCGTTAAAGTCCTTTTTATTGCAGACAGAGTAAAAGTTGTAAATAACGCTGCTGAGGTTATTATCAGAATAGCATTTTATTTCGCTTAAGTTAATAACACTTACTAATGGATGCTCCGGTTTGGGCAATACAAGCAAACGATGCAATTCCGAAATCGAATTAATTGTGTATGGACTATTTGTCTCCTTTCTCATTTTTGTAAGTTATAAATAAAACAGGAAAAGCTAACTAAAAGTTGCTTTCCCTGCTGGTTATACATGTTTTACTGATCAATCGTCTGCATTGTAGCATCATCATAGCGGGCGCCTGTTGAGGTTCCTAAAGGCACAATTGCTTCTAACCTTTCTATTTCCTCTGCGCTTAAAACAATGCCGGCTGCTGCAAGGTTTTGCTCAATATATTTTACGCGTTTTGTTCCTGGTATTGGTAAAATTCCTTTTGATATGATCCACGTAATGGCCAGTTGTGATGCTGTAATACCTTTTTCCTCGGCCAGCTTTTTTATTGCGTTTACCAATTCGACATTTTTGTAAAATTGTTCGCCCTGAAAACGCGGAATGCTTCTTCTGAAATCATTTTCAGGAAAATCATCCGGACTTTCAAAATCGCCGCTTATGAATCCTCTTCCCAGAGGTGAATAGGCAACAAATCCAATATTAAGTTGGTGAAGCGTATCCAGAACACCTGACTCTTCTACCGTTCTTTCAAATAAAGAATATTCGGTTTGAACCGCTGTTAACGGATGGATTTGATGCGCCTTTTTTATTGTTTCTGACGAAACTTCCGAAAGACCTATGTAACCTACTTTTCCCTCTTTTACCAATGTTGCCATCGCTTCCACAGTTTCTTCTACCGGTGTATTTGGATCTAAACGGTGCAAGTAATAAAGGTCAATATAATCCGTTCCAAGATTTTTGAGTGAACGTTCAACCGCTTTTTTTACATAATCTTTTTTACCATTTATTTGCCATGTCAGCTGTTCGTTATCATCTATCTCGTAACCAAACTTAGTGGCAATAATATATTTATCACGGTTTCCTTTTATAGCTTTTGCAACCAGCCTTTCGTTTTCGAGCGGGCCATACAGGTCTGCTGTGTCTAAAAAGTTTCCGCCTAATTCTAATGAACGATGAATAGCAGCAATGGATTCAGTTTCATCAGCTTTCCCGTAAATATCAAAATGGGCAATCTTTGTCATACCCATACAGCCAAGCCCTATTACAGGAACAACAAGTCCCTGGCTTCCCAATTCAATTTTTTTAATATTATTCATAAATTCCCTTTTTTTAAATAGTGTTTTTTTTGATATTACAAAGGTCAATTATGTTGCAAATAAAAAAATAACCAAATTACTTTTAGTTGTATCCAAAATGAGGAAAGGCTTTGCGGAGATTATTAACAAGGAAGGGGCAGTAGTATTATAACGTAGATTTCGCATGAGAGAGCTTACGCAACATCGTATTTACCAAAAAACCAGGAATAAGCAGAAAAATTAATTTTCAGGAGGAGAATTTCTAAGCAGTATTAGTCCTGAACTTTTGCTTCCTGAAGAACAGCATTTCTGTAATAAAAATCAGCAGCATGCTAATACCTGTGGTGGCTGCAACTTTACTAATAAAATAAAGAAAATCTCCGAACTGCAGCCATTCAAGTAAAACCAGATAAAAATTATGAATAAAGGTTAACACAAGCACATACAGACCATAAGGAGCAAGTCCCATGCTTCTGATAGAAGGCTCTGCATAATTGAGCTCTGCGCCTTCCTTGGAAATAAGAATATTTATCAAAAAAGGCCGCAGGTAAGCAATAAGCACACAAGGAGCGGCATGAAGACCGGGTGTGCCTAAAAAATAATCAAGCGCTATGCCCAGCAAAAACGCTACAAACAACAAGCTAAACCGTGATATGGTAAAAGGCAGCCATAGAATAAATAAGAAGTACAGGTACGGAGTTATAAACTGATGCAGCGGCGGTATCTGGCACAACACATATACCTGCACAAGGATAAACAGCATAAAACGGATAATATTTTTTACAAACAGGCTCATTGATTTCTTACAGGTGCAGCCTCCAGCCTGCGTTGCTCATCCCATTGTACGTTTTCTACCAGGTTTACATACTCAAGATTATAAAAATTGGTAGCCGTTTTAAGACGGATAATTAAAAAATTACTTCCCGGGTCATTAGATACCGCGTTAACTACACCTACCATCAGGTCTGAAGGAAAGTTTGCAGAATACCTGCTCGTAACTACTGAATCGCCTTTAGCAACAGGGACACTTTTGGGTATATTTCTTAAAGTGATATAATGCGGATCTTTTCCATCCCATTGAGCAGTTCCGGGAATGTTACCTTTTTTTAGCATAGAGCTCACCTTACTGTTACGATGCAGCATGCTCATAACCCGGCTAAAATTTTCACTGACTTCTATTACAGTCCCTACAACCCCCTGCGGACCAATCACAGCCATGTCTTTTTTTACTCCCTGGTTAGCTCCGCGATGCAGGGTAAGGTAATTTAGTTGTTGGGAAACAGTATTATTTATCACTTTTGCGGGCAACCATACAAATTTTCTATCATGCCCCGCGGTATCTCTTACTGTACTGTCGCGCACAACTACGCGGGCAGTATCGGGGCTTTCAAAATTTGTGCGAAGCATATTTTTCAGGCGCGTATTTTCCTCAAGCAGCAGCTTGTTATTTTCCTTTAAATGAAAATAATTCTGAACTTTATTGTACTGTACATTTATTCTTCCGGTTATTTCATTCGCAACATCTGCGTACACAACTCCATAAGTCTCACTGTACCTGACTAACAAAACAAGGGATACTATTTGTAATACCAGAAAGAAAAGGAAAGTGAAGTATCTTCTGATGAATATGAAAATATTTTTCATAAACTTCCTCCTCCAAAGGAGTCCATCCGGACTGTCCTCACTAAAAGGAAGGTATAAGAAAATAGAATCTTATAGCAAAGTAAATATTTCAGGTTGAGTATCTTAAAGTTTTTTTTATATAAAGGATGCTAAAATGTGTAACAGGGATTATCTCATAATAAAAGGAAAACGCTGGTAATTCTTTAGGGCTATCCCGGTTCCGCGAACGACACTTTTGAGCGGATCGTCTGCTACGTGCACAGGCAGCTTAATTTTTTGGCTCAACCGTTTATCCAAACCCCGCAGTAAAGCTCCTCCGCCGGTGAGGTAAAGGCCTCTTCTGTAAATATCTGCGGCTAATTCGGGCGGGGTTGTTTCAAGAGCTTTAAGAATAGCTTCTTCAATCTTGAAAATGCTTTTGTCTAAAGCTTCGGCAACTTCCTGGTAACTGACCATAATTTGTTTGGGAATACCGGTAACAAGGTCACGACCGTTTACCGGTATATCATCAGGAGGCGTTTCCAGGTCTTTCATCGCTGCGCCTATCTGTATTTTTATTTGCTCTGCCGTACGTTCACCTATTAATAAACTGTGGTAACGCCGGAGTGCTTCCATAATATCTGCCGTAAATTCATCTCCTGCAATACGAATGCTCTGATCACATACTATACCCGCCAGAGCAATCACTGTAATGCCCGTTGTGCCGCCGCCAATATCAATAATCATATTTCCCACAGGCTCTTCCACGTCTATACCTATACCCAGCGCTGCAGCCATCGGTTCATGCAAAAGATATACTTCTTTAGCTCCTGCCTGCTCTGCACTGTCGCGCACGGCACGTTTCTCAACCTCTGTAATGCTGCTGGGAATACAAATCATCATTCGCCAGCTGGGCGGAAACAATGGTTTTTTGGGGTAGATCATTTTAATCATTTCCCTTATCATCAATTCTGCTGCATTAAAATCTGCTATAACACCATCTTTAAGAGGACGGATGGTACGAATGCTCTCATGTGTTTTCTCGTGCATCATCAATGCCCGTTTACCTACAGCCAAGACAGTTTTGAGGTTATTGCGATCAAGCGCCACAATTGACGGTTCATTTACTACTACTTCTTCATTATGAATTATAAGGGTGTTCGCCGTACCCAGATCCATTGCAATCTCCTGTGTAAACCAGTTGAAAAGTCCCATTTATATTTGAGTTCCTTGAATGTTGATTAATGGGTGCAAAGTTGTGTGAAATAATCGGAAATAACAAAGTGCATGTTTTACTATGTGGAGGAAGGTAATAACCTGTGTATAAAGTAAAAGTAAACAAATTACAGAAAAGGAATTAATCGTTTTTTAACGGATTTATTTGAAAAATATTGAAATAAAAAAACGCAGACATTAAAATTGCCAGCGTTTTTTTCCTTACAGATTAACTATACTACCAGCTTCCACCCGAACCGCCGCCACCAAAGCTGCCGCCACCAAAACCTCCAAAACCTCCGCCCCCCGAACTGCCGCCGCCGAAGCCTCCTCCGCCGTAATCGCCTCCTCTTCTTCCGCCTCCTAACATGCTGCCTAATATAGCGCCGGTTGCAAAGTCTCCGTATCCTCTACGGCTGAACATACCGCCACCGCCCCGGCCGCCGCCACGCCCTATTAACATAAGAATAATAACTACAATAATAATTAATCCAAAAATACTTCCGCCCACTCCATTACCCTTACTGGTTCTATAGCCTGCAGGTGCCTGATATTCACCGGCAGCGGCTTTAAAAATTGCCGTTGTTCCTAAATCTAATCCGCGATAAAAGTCATCCTGCTTAAAATTAGGGGTTATGAAATTGTCAATAATAGATTTGCAGGTGATGTCAGGTAAAGCGCCTTCCAAACCATAGCCCGGTGAAATAAATACCTGGTGATCGTCTTTGGCAATTAAAAGAACAACCCCGTTGTTTGTCTTTTTATTACCAATTCCCCAGGCTCTTCCAAGTTTTGTAGCATAGTCTACAGGAGCATAATCATTGGTAGTTGGCACAATCACAATTGCTACCTGGTTACTGGTGCTATCATCATAAGCAACCAGCTTTTGCTCAAGCGAGGCCTTTTGGTCTTCAGTCAATGTATTTGTAAAATCATTAACTAACCTTGGGGGTGAAGGACGGCCGGGAATATTTTGCGCTGTTCCTGCTAAAACAAGGATAAGAAATAATAGGGTAAATAGAAAACGCTTCATGTATTAATAAGAATAAGTAATCCCGCACTTGCGGGATTACATTAATTTAGTTTCCAAAAATAATTTCATCAGGAAGTTCATTTTTATCGTCGCTGTCATAAGGAAATTCTTTCTGTAAAGCCTCCCCGATATTGCTGATAACATGGCATATACCGCCGGTATAATCATCCTTGGTAAAATGGGAAATAATCTTTTTTACTTCATCATTCCAATATTGCTTTCCCAACCGCTGGTAAATACCTTCGTCGGCAAACAAAGCAAGCTGGTGATCATCCATTGCCATATACAACAAAACGGCATTCCGGTCTTTTGTCTGATCCATTTTAAGGCTGAAGAAAATTTCGTGCGCCCTGTCTACCGGGTCAACGAATTTGCATTTGCTTTCTACAAAAAACCTTACTTCGCCGCTTGTATTTCTTTCTGCTTTCTGAATAGCCTCAACCATTTCATGTTGTTGCTTTTGTGTAAAGAATTCTCTTTTTTTATTAAAGGGTAACAATGCCACTTAGCAGATATTATTGGTTTAAAATTTTACTTCAGGCGCCTTTTCAGATCCTGCTTCCGCAGCAAATCCCTGTCTCTGTCTAAAGCCCATCATACCTGCAAAAATATTTGTAGGGAACGTACGAACCTTTGTGTTGTAACCCTGAACAGCATCGTTAAAATCATTTCTTGCTGTCTTTATCCTGTTTTCAGTGCCTTCCAATTGTGCCTGTAATCCCCGGAATGCATCATTAGCCCGAAGAGTTGGATATGCTTCTGCTACTGCTAACAGCCGTCCTAAACTCTGTGACAACTGCCCCTGCGCTGCCTGAAACTGCTGAACCTTTTCAGGTGTAAGATTAGCAGGATCAACTTTTACCTGAGTAGCAGACGCCCTTGCATTTATAACATTGGTTAAGGTAGTTTGCTCAAAATTAGCTTCGCCTTTAACTGTACTCACCAGGTTAGGAATGAGGTCTGACCGACGCTGGTAATCACTTTGCACCTTATTCCATGAATTTTTTACTGTTTCATCCTGCTGTACAAGTCCGTTATAGCTGCCGCAGCCGCAACCGCCTAATATTAAGACAGCAGCAAGAATAACTATAAGTGTAAGGTTTTTTGAGTTCATTGTTTTAAGTGTTTTTTACAATTAAATTAATAAGTATTATTTTATAACTTTTCTACCTGTTGCAAAACAACTGCCACTTATAAAATCTGCCTTTATGTCTTACTGTTTTATTGCAGCTATACCCGGTAATTCTTTTCCTTCAAAGTATTCGAGCATTGCTCCGCCACCTGTGCTTACGTAACTTACTTTATCTGCAAGCCTGAATTGATTTATAGCAGCAACACTGTCTCCGCCACCTACCAATGAAAATGCACCTTTGGCAGTAGCTTCAACAACAAAGTCTGCTATCGCTTTTGTACCCTTTCTAAACTTTTCCATTTCAAAAACTCCCATTGGGCCGTTCCATAAAATAGTCTTACTATTGAGAATAACCTGTCCAAAGTCCTTTATTGCCCTCTCGCCAATATCGAGGCCCATCCATCCTTTTTCGATATGGTCGTTGCTTGCTGATTTTGTATTTGCACTTGCATCAAATTTGTCAGCAACCACGCTATCCTGCGGCAGGTAAAAACCTACACCTTTTTCCTTTGCTTTAGCCAGTAAATCATTGGCCAGGTCTAACTTATCTTCTTCACAGAGGCTGCTTCCTATTTCTTTTCCCTGCGCTTTTAAAAAAGTATAAGCCATACCTCCCCCAATTATAATGTTATCAGCCTTTTTAAGCAAGTTTTCAATAATTAAGATTTTGTCACTGACCTTTGCACCTCCTAAAATGGCGGTGAAAGGTTTTTTACTGTTATGCAAAACTTTTTCGGCGCTGCTCACTTCGTTTTCCATCAGCAGGCCAAACATTTTTTTATCCTCCGGTAAAAACTTTGCAATGACAGCAGTAGATGCGTGGGCACGATGTGCAGTGCCAAAGGCATCGTTTACATACACATCTCCTAATTTGCTTAGCTTTTCAGCAAAGGCTTCATCGCCTTTTTCTTCCTCTTTATAGAAACGAAGATTTTCGAGCAGCAGCACATCGCCCGGCTGCAGTGCAGCCGCCTTTTCTACAGCTTCCTTACCAACACTGTCATTTGCAAATAAAACGGCGGTTCCTCCTAACAATTTTACCAGATGCGGTATTAAATGTCTTAATGAATATTTATCATCCGGCCCATCTTTCGGACGCCCCAAATGACTCATTAAAATAACGCTGCCGCCATCGTTTAAAATTTTTTTAATCGTTGGGATGACAGCGCGCATCCGGGTATCATCTGTTATTTCAAATTTGTCGTTTAGCGGCACATTAAAGTCTACGCGTATTAAAGCTTTCCGGCCTGCGAAGTTGTAATTTTGGAAGTCAGTCATTTTGTATAAATTTGTTTATTCAGGATTGTAAAACTATTTTTTACTGAGAAGGATTTTTAAGGTTATATACTATTTCTTTTATTTTATAAACGAATGTATTAGTTTTTCTACTCCCGGTTTGGCTTTTTACCCAGTTGAACCTTTAATCTTTCATAAGCTCTTACACCGTCTAAATAATATTTTATTGTAAATAAAGTAAATTTAGTAGCGATATTAAGATTTTCTCCCTGAAAGGCCAGAAATCTAAGTTCCCTTTTTTTAAGTCTGAAACTTCGGAAAAAAAGGTATAAGCTCTTCAATATAGTTGGGTTGGCACGCCAGGTTATTCCCTCTGCGCCACCTATCCTTCTTTCCTTCTTTGCTAATTCAGAAAAGGTTCTTGCAGGATGGCGCACTATAACATCTTCTGCATAATCAAGTTTATACCCGGCTTGCCCGGCCAGCTTTGCCCATCTTGAATCTCCTATAGACATTAAAGTTTCGTCAAAATAACCTACCTCATCAAAAAGGTATTTATAAGTGAATAAGTTGGCAGTAACACTCGTTCCATACTTGATGACATGCCATTTTTGAGGAAATGAATAAACATTGTTAAACTGCTCTGATGTAGTAGGTTGTGACGATTTATAGAACACTAAAATATTTCCACCAATTCTGGTGCAGTCTTTATTTTTAACCAAATAGTTTACAGCATTTTCTATCTAATTATAATTGGGCATGCAATCAGAGTCTGTAAAGCCAATAATTTCTCCTTTTGCAATTTTCAATCCCGTATTTCTGGCTGCGTATGAACCTGATTTCTCCTCAACAATTATTTTACAATTTTCCGGTAATACAAAATCCGCCGATACCTGGTCATCCGCATCGTTATTGATTATAATTACCTCAAATTTGTTGTGAGGATAAGTTTGTTTTGCCAAGGCATCGAGGCAAAGAGACAAGCGATACCAATCGTGATAAGCAGGTATTATAATTGTAACATATTTATCTTCCATAAATAAAATGGTTTAATATCTTGCAACTTTTAAAAAATTAATAAAGTGCCATACGGCCAGATATTGGTTTAATCGCTTTTGCCTGTAACAGCAATACGTAAGTCAGATTAATTAATTTGCAGATGCAAATTTTAGTTTTAAAGATGCAAAATTTAATTGAAGCAGTTTTTGCAGTTCATGTAAGTTTTTGCGCACTTAAAAACATTTAGATAATACAGACAACCCTCAAAGTATGACTCTTGTGCCTTTAATAATAATTTTTATGCACAATCCTTGTCTTGCAAATAATTCTTTATCGTGCTCTTCAGAATAAAATTTTTTGCCGGATAATTAAAAAAAACCGCAGTTCATTTAATGGATAAAACTGCGGTTGGAAATATTATTTAAAGTATTTAATTTTACTTATTAATAAGCCCTGCAAAATAGTTTACTGTGCGCACCAACTGGCTTACATAACTCATTTCGTTATCGTACCAGCTTACCGTTTTTACCAATTGTTTGTCTCCTGCGGTGATTATTTTAGTTTGTGTTGCATCGAACAAAGAGCCGAAAGTAATGCCGATAACATCGCTGCTGACTATTTCGTCTTCATTGTATCCAAAGCTTTCGTTTGCAGCAGCTTTCATAGCCGCGTTTACTTCTTCTATTGTTACCTGTTTTTCAAGAAAAGTTGTTAATTCGGTCAAAGAACCGGTGATGACGGGAACACGTTGTGCGTTGCCATCAAGCTTTCCCTTGAGCTCAGGAAGTACTAAACCAATTGCTTTTGCAGCGCCGGTAGTGTTAGGAACAATATTTTGTGCCGCAGCCCTTGCCCGGCGTAAGTCGCCTTTAGGATGCGGGGCATCTAAAGTATTCTGGTCGTTGGTATAAGCGTGAATGGTAGTCATAAGGCCCATAACAATTTTAAACTGGTCATTCATCACCTTTGCCATCGGGGCAAGACAATTAGTGGTACATGAGGCACAGCTAATGATTGTTTCGCTGCCATCTAGTATCTGGTGATTTACATTAAAAACGATGGTTTTCAAATCACCTGTTGCGGGAGCTGAAATGACAACACGTTTTGCACCGGCTGTAAGGTGAGCTTCGGCTTTTGCTTTATCTGTAAAGAAACCTGTGCTTTCAATTACCACATCTACCTGGTGCCCGCCCCACGGAATTAAAGCAGGGTCTTTTTGAGCATATATTTTTACTTCATTACCATTTACAATTATAGAGTTGTCCGTGCTTGTAACATTGCCATTAAAACGTCCCTGTGCACTATCGTATTTTAATAAATGAGCCAGAACTTTGGGACTGGTAAGGTCGTTGATAGCTACAACATCCATACCTTCCATATTATAAATCTGGCGAAATACCAAACGGCCAATACGTCCGAAGCCGTTAATGGCAACTTTTACTGTACTCATATTTTTATTTTTACTGTTTTTAAAAACTTTGCAAAATTACAAGGAATGAAAGGATTTATAAGTTTATTTTTTTGTAATAAGTGGTTTTTCCACCATATCTTTTTCAGCTAAAATTAAAATGAACTGCAACCAGGGTCTACATTTGCATAGTAACAATTAACAACGATGTAATGAAATTTCAGCCTTTAACGGTCATTGATATGGGCAGTGAATCAGGAATAAAAACGGATGGTTATTTTAATTTGCCGCTTTGCATGATAAATAATCATGTCCTAGAATAAGTATAATGACCGAACCTTTTTACTGGCATTTCCATCCGAATTCTGATGAAATTTTTTTAGTTATTGAAGGCTCATTATATATTGATCTGGCGACGCATACAGCAGAACTGTTACCCGGGCAATTATTTACCGTACCAAAAAATGTAAAACATCGAACTCGTCCAAAAGGAGAGCGGTCCGTTAATTTAACTTTTGAACATAATGCGATTACAACGGTGAGACTTCCTTAGGCAAGACTTAGCCTAACCCAAGACTTAGTATATAAAGGATATTTGTACTGTTAATATAATCATTCTTCTCTCAGCACTTCTATTCCTTCGGCTTTGCAAGGCAAAATAAAATCGGAGTCGTGCGACGCAAGCTTAGTGATATTATGAATTTTGCAGGCAGCTAAAATAATGGCATCGTTTGGGAGAAGATTGTATTTTGACATTAGTTGGAACGTCAGTCAAAGTATTAAGATGGCCAGGTATAAAGGAAAAATCTGTGAGTATAGAAGTTAGATTTTCATTTGCAGAAAATATTTCTGAAATGGCTCGTTTTTCTTTCAAAGTTCTGGGAGAAGCACCTCCGCTAAATCCTAAAACAAAATAAAGATATTTCACTAACAACAGTTTCATTAATGAAATTATCATTATTAATGTCAGAAACCAACTTTTTATAAAAATCAACTTTATTACCTTTTAAAGCTTTAATCAGAATTGAACTGTCAATAAAATTCTATTGCTCGTAGATATCATATTGAGTTATAGGAAAGTCAGGATACTTAGCCGCTGCGACGATACTTAATAATCTTTTTACCTTTCCTTCATGAATTTTTTCCCTGCTATCTTCCGGCAGGGTTATACCTGCCGACAAAATAATTACCTCAAGTTCCTTATCCTCAAATTCTTTAGGCACCCGAACAGACAAAACTCCTTCATGAGCGATACCCTTTGTTTTTAATGCTTCCATAACTTACATTCTTATGTCGAAATTACAACTAATTTCAGTTTTTCAGCTATTACTTCATGCTGCCACTTCGGCCGATACGTGCTGGTCGGCGTCACCTATAGCCTCTTCTATATCATGCTCCACATCTTCCGTCAGGTCTACCTCGATCTTCAGGTTATCTATAATAAACTCCTGGCGCTGCATCGTGTTTTTGCCCATGTAATATTCAAGCAATTGCTGTATGTGCGTCTCCGGCAAAAGCATTACCGGCTGCAGCTTCATATCGTCGCTAATAAATCTTGCAAACTCTTCAGGGCTTATTTCACCCAGTCCTTTAAACCTCGTTATCTCTGGTTTGCCGCCTATTTTTTTTATCGCTCCCTGCTTTTCTTTTTCATCGTAGCAATAAATCGTTTCCTTTTTATCCCTTACCCTGAATAATGGTGTTTCTAAAATATGCAAATGACCGTTTTTAACCAAATCAGGAAAAAACTGTAAAAAGAATGTAAGCATAAGCAGGCGTATGTGCATGCCGTCTACATCAGCATCGGTGGCAAGCACTACGTTGTTATAGCGAAGTCCTTCAAGGCCGTCTTCAATATTCAGCGCATGCTGCAGCAGGTTAAATTCTTCATTTTCATACACCACTTTTTTTGTGAGTCCGTAGCAGTTTAAGGGTTTGCCGCGAAGGCTGAACACTGCCTGTGTATCTACTCTCCGGCTTTTTGTAATAGAGCCGCTTGCACTGTCGCCTTCTGTTATAAATACCGTGGTTTGATTACGTTTTTCTAAAATCTCCTCTTTGTTTTTTCCTTCTATCTCGTCATTGTAGTGAACTTTGCAATCGCGCAGTTTTTTGTTATGAAGGTTCGCTTTTTTGGCTCGTTCGTTAGCCAGTTTTTTTATGCCGGCAAGTTCTTTTCTTTCCCGCTCGCTCTGTTCAATCCGCCTGCGGAGTGCATCAGCAGTTTGAGGGTTTTTATGCAGGTAATTGTCCAGCTCTTTACTTAAAAAATCCTGCATAAAGTTGCGCATGTTCGGCCCGCCTTCAAATACAGTTAGTGAACCTAACTTTGTTTTTGTCTGGCTTTCAAAAACCGGCTCCTGCACGCGGATGGAAATGGCTGCACAAATGCTGCCGCGAATATCAGCAGCTTCATAATCTTTTTTATAGAAATCCCGGACAACTTTTACAAATGCCTCCCTGAATGCCTGCTGATGCGTGCCGCCCTGGGTTGTATATTGCCCGTTTACAAAAGAATATAAATCCTCGCCATAATCATTATTATGCGTTAATGCAACTTCAATATCCTCACCTCTGATATGAATGATAGGGTAACGGATTTCATCCGTGTTGGTACGGCGTTGAAGCAGATCAAATAATCCATTCTTACTTACAAACCTCTTTCCATTATAGTTAATAACCAGGCCCGCATTCAGGTAACAATAGTTCCAAAGCTGGTTTTCAATGTAATCGGGTATATAATGATAGTTTTTAAAAACTGCTTCATCAGGCGTAAAGGTTACTAAAGTTCCGTTTGGCTCACTTGTTTCCTTTTCTTTATGTTCTTTAATTAAATTTCCTTTCTCAAATTCCGCCGTTTTTTGCCTTCCTTCACGAAAAGCTGTAACCCTGAAGTTTGCGCTTAATGCATTCACTGCCTTTGTACCCACTCCGTTCAGTCCCACGCTTTTCTGAAAAGCTTTACTGTCATACTTCGCGCCTGTATTTATTTTACTTACAACATCTACTACCTTTCCCAAAGGAATTCCGCGTCCATAATCACGCACAGTTACTATTTTTTCGGCAATGGTAAGTTCTACATTTTTACCAAAGCCCATTGTATGTTCATCAATGCAGTTGTCTATCACTTCCTTTATCATTACGTAAATGCCATCGTCGGGGCTGCTGCCATCACCTAATTTACCAATATACATGCCTGGCCGCAGCCGGATGTGCTCGCGCCAGTCGAGGCTGCGTATGCTGTCTTCATTATAATCCTGCAATTGTGTTTTTTCTGCCATCTCCTGTTTATCTTATTTCTCAAAAAACTTTTTTATGTACTAAGCTTTTGTACTGCTATTTAGCTGCCGTTGCGTCGCACCCTTGTACTTTTATTTCCATATTCAGCTTTTTTCTTGAACCACAAAGACGCAAAAACACAAAGATGCACAAAGAGATAAGAATTAATGCTTTAAGTGTTTTGAGCAGCTATCAATTCATTGCTCCCGTCAACTGTCATCCTTCATCTCTTCGCCCTGCTTGCAACATGCAAATATAAATTGCCGTAAGAGGAAGGCAGTTTTTTAGTTGTAAACATTTGTGGTTAAAAGTAAAAGTGCCTTATAAAATGTTGAGTATAATAGTCATAAAATAAATATTGATAGCTTACCTGACAATTAGATAAACAGTTGAATAAATTATTATTACCATAACTGTTATATTAGCAGAAATAAATTCAATGAGACTATTATGGTCTGTTATTACTTTTTTCCTGTTTTTATCTAATTCTTCAAAATCTCAAAAAGCTCCGGAGGTGCAGTTAATAACCAGCGGTACTAATACCAGCTTGCGCGGAATGAGCATTGCGGCTGATAAGGTAATATGGGTCAGCGGCAGCAATGGCACGGTAGGAAAATCTGTTGACTCAGGCAAAGCCTGGCGATGGATAATTGTACCGGGTCTGGAAAAAAGAGATTTCAGGGATATTGAAGCTTTTGACAGCAGCACTGCCATTGCAATGGCTGTAGACAACCCTGCCATAATTGTAAAAACAACTGATGGAGGAGCTACCTGGAAAAAGGTATTTGAGCGCTCAATGCCAGGAATGTTTTTGGATGCCTTGGACTTTAAAAATAAAAAAGAAGGAATTTGCATAGGTGATCCTTTAGATATGAACCAACCAAAAACAAAACGATTTTACATAATAAGAACTTTTGACAGCGGTGATTCGTGGAAAGAAATTTCACCGGATGAAATGCCTGCCGCACAACCGGGCGAAGCTATTTTTGCCGCAAGCGGCACCAATATCTCTTTTTTAGACAATGCTGATTTTGAATACGCATTTGTTACAGGTGGCACTGTTTCCAATTTGCATTTGATGGCACACCGCGAAAAGCAAAATAAAGTGGTTAAAATCCCAATTGTACAAAGCAAAGAAACAACAGGAGCTTTTTCTATGGCTACAGGAAAATACAATGATATTTATTGCATCGGCGGAGATTATAAAGCTCCGGAAGATACTTTTCACAATTACTATTATTCTGTAAACAATGGAATTACATGGAATACTGCTATAATTCCGCCGTCAGGCTATAGAAGCTGTATTCGTATTATAAACCATAAAACACTTATTTCGTGCGGGTCTACAGGTGTTGATTATGCACAAAACGGACAGAAAGAATGGAAAAAAGTGAGCAATGAAGGTTTTAATGTATGTATGGTTAGTAAAGGAAAACAAGTATTTTTTGCAGGAGAAAAAGGAAAGATCGGAAAGCTGATTTACCAGCAACAATAAATTTCTAAAATAGTGACAGATGTAATTATAATCGGGGCAGGCGCAGCAGGATTAATGGCAGCAAAAAAACTGTCAGGCGCAGGTGTTTCGGTGTGTGTGCTGGAGGCAAGAGACAGGGTTGGTGGCCGCATTCATACAATTACCAACAATGATTTGGCAACGCCTGTAGAAGGAGGCGCAGAATTTATACACGGAAACCTGTCAGCTACGCTTGCATTGCTGAAAGAAGCAGGAATGGAAAAACAGGAGCTTACAGGTGAAACATGGCAGGTAAACAAAGGCTGGTGGAACCAGGAAAACGATTTTTTTGAAAATGCAGAACTGGTGATAAAACAGTTAAAATCATTAAAAGAAGATATAAGTGTTGCTCAATTTCTGCAACAATTTTTTTCAGAAGAAAAATACGTTAACTTAAGAAAATTATTCACTTCTTACGTGGAAGGTTATTACTCAGGCGAGACAGAAAGAATGAGTGCGAAAGCTTTTTTAAGAGAATGGATGAGTGAAGACGAACAGCAATACAGGCCGTCCGGAGGATATGGAAAAATGATGCATTATCTGGAGGAAAATTGCAAAAAAGCAGGAGTAATTATACAGTTATCCGCAGCAGTGAAAGAAATAAAATGGCGCGAAGGATACGCAGAAGTAACGGATGATAATAACCATGTTTTTATTGCATGTAAAGTTATTATTACTGTTCCGTTAGGTGTTTGGACAAGCGATGATAACACTAAAGGAGGTATAAAATACAACCCCGCATTACCATCAAAAACAGAAGCTGCAAAACAAATGGGTTTTGGCGCAGTCATAAAAATTCTTCTTCAATTTAAAGACATATTTTGGGAAAAAGAATCAATAAAACTGCAAACAGACATAAATCTTTCAAGTGTACAAATGGTTTTAACGGACATGCCCATACCCACATGGTGGACGCAGTTTCCGCAACGAACTGCATTATTGACAGGGTGGCTGTCAGGCCCAAAAGCAGAACAAATAAAGAACGAAACGGATGTAAATATTTTGCTGAAAGCGCTGGATTCACTCAGTCCTATTTTTAAAATTGACCGCAATATTTTAAAAGATAAATTGAAGTGGTGGAAAGTCTTTAACTGGACAAAAGAGCCTTTTACGTACGGTTCTTACTCATACTCAACTACAGACACCATTTCTGCAAGAAAAAAATTAATGGAGACTGTAGAAAATACGCTGTTTTTTGCCGGTGAAGCGCTATACGAAGGACCTGAAACAGGAACTGTGGAAGCCGCACTGATCAGCGGCATTAATGTATCCAAAGAAATACTTTCCTCGCGATGATTTTTGAACCGGGATGCTGTAACATTTCGTTTTGAAGAAAAAATAACATTATTATTTGCTGTGAAAAACAGGAATTATAATACTATTGTAATTGAGAAATTATATCTTATTTTGCTTTTTTTAAATTATTAAATTAAATATCAATAAAACAGGGTTTTGCCCTTTTATTACTGTATGTCAAATAATCCTTTTAGTTCTTTTTGGATGGCAGGCTTCGAGTGTACAGACCAGCTTAACGCCTTCGGACACAGGGTAGATATTTTAAAGGAAACAGGACATCTTGAACTTATTGACCAGGACTATCAGCGCTTAAAACCTTTTAATATAACAACCGTTCGTGAAGGCATCAGGTGGACTCATGTGGAAACACGTCCTTACCATTATGACTGGAGCACTGTAAAGACAATGTTGGAGCATGGAAAAGCAAACAGAATTCAACAATTGTGGGACATTTGTCATTTTGGTTTTCCTGACGATCTTACTCCGCTGCACCCTCTTTTTGCCCGGCGTTTCGCAACGCTTTGCCGTGCTTTTGTTAAATTTTACCGTTCATTCGACCCTTATGGAGTCCTGATAGTTACGCCTATAAATGAGGTAAGTTTTTTGTCGTGGCTCGGCGGCGATGTTGCCGGCACATCTCCTTATTGCAGAGCTAACGGATGGCAGGTAAAATATGCCCTTATGCGTGCTTACGTAGAAGGTGTCGCTGCCATGCGTGAAGAAGATCCTTCCATCAAAATTCTTACTACAGAGCCTTTGATAAATGCTGTCCCCGAACTGAATGCGTCTCCTGAAAGAGTTGAACAAGCTCTTTTGTGGCACAACTTTCAATACCAGACCGTAGATATACTTTCAGGTTTTATGAGTCCTGAGTTAGGCGGCAAACCTGAGTATGTTGACATAATAGGCTTAAATTTTTATTATCTGAACCAGTGGGAGATAGATGTATGGAAGCCGCTGATCTGGAAAGATTCGCCTCTGGATCCCCGGTGGATGCCGCTGCGGGATTTGTTTATGGAAGTGTATGACCGCTATCAAAAACCTATTGTTCTTACGGAAACGAGTCATCCAAAAGAAGACCGGCCGCAATGGATGAATATGATTGCAGAAGAAACTGCTGCTGTTATAGAACAAGGAATTCCTTTGTATGGCATCTGCATTTACCCTATTATTGACCGGCCCGATTGGGACGACTTAACCAAATGGCACAATGCAGGTTTATGGGACGCCGTTCTGCACGAAAATGCACCGCCGGAAAGAATACTGTACGAGCCCTACGCTGAGGCACTATCAGAAGGCCAGGAATTGATTGATGAAGCTTTGAAACAAGCCAATATTAAAGTAGCATAAAAGAAGAGGCATCGGTAATTTAAAGAATTAAACAAATAAAACAATGAGCACAAAAGATAATACAAATGATGCACAAAAGCCTAAACAACCCGCCGTCAGCGATGTCAATATAACAAGGCAGAATGCAGCAATGCAAGGGGATATACATGACTCCCCGCAGGACGAGGAGAAAATGAAACCGGAAGTATTTTTTATTGATCTTCCTGATGTAAGCGATATACCCGGGCAGGAAACTATTGTGGTTCCTGTTATCAATGAGATGCAGGACGTAACGATCTCTTCTGATGATGAAGAAGGTGTTGGTCTTTTTGGTGACGATGATGCAGATGAAGATACAGACCTTATAATGGGCAACGAGGCAGACGTATCCGCAACCGAAAAAACGCTTTTGCGCACAGCGGATGAAGATATGGACGATGAAGATGATCCCCCTTTAAGACAGGCTGATCTTGATAAAACCGACAGCGAAGGAGACCCTCTTAATGAAGGAAGCCTTGCTACCGATGTTTCCGGTGCAGACCTTGATGTAAGCGGAGCAGATGCAGACGATGCAATGGAAAATATCGGTGAAGAAGATGAAGAAAACAACGACTACAGCCTCGGAAGCGACAGTAACGACAATGTAACGGAAGGCACTCCTTAAACTAAAAAAATACTTTGTATAAAGAAGCATGATCTTTTCAATCAGGCTTCTTTATTTCTAAATAATCAGTAAATACGGCAAAAACTTGAAAAATATCTTTATTGGGCGGTATTCAGCCCTCTGCCGGTTTTATGCTGCAATTCATCTATTCTTTTTGAAGCTTCGGCTTTTGAAAGGTTTTCGTCCAACTCCTCACCTGCTTCATCAGATAATGTTTTCAGATAAGACTGTTGCGCACCAGTCATAGGTTCTGCACCTGTTGTCCATTCATCCGGATTTTTTACAGTATTTGACTTATGTTCTGTATTCTGTTCGGTTGTTTCATTGTTTTTATGTTCCATGTTATGTTTTTTTATTAGGTACAGCAAAAAATGAACCACCGCTTTTTATTGATTTCTAATAACCATTTTTCTGTATTTATTAATAACTCTTTTAAAATGCCTTCTTCTGTTACAATGATAAATGACAATACATTTGCAGCTAAAAAGAATGTATGGCCGAAGGTGTAAGTATAATTAAGGGAAGCAAAGAAGAACAATACCGGGGGTTGCTGCCGCAAATAGAAGGTTTACTGGCAGGAGAAAGTGATTTGATCGCCAACATGGCTAATGCAACTGCTGCATTAAAAGAACAATTTGGATGGTTGTGGGTAGGGTTTTATTTAGTAAAGCAAGACGAATTGGTATTAGGCCCCTTTCAGGGACCTGTAGCGTGTACACGGATAAAAAAAGGTCGCGGTGTTTGCGGAACAAGCTGGCAACAGGCAAAAACATTAATAGTACCTGATGTAGAAAAGTTTCCTGGCCATATTGCATGCAGCAACCTGTCAAAATCGGAAATTGTCGTTCCGGTCATTAAAAACGACAAAGTAGCAGCAGTATTAGATATTGATAGCGAAAAGTATAATCTGTTTGATGAAACCGATCAGCAATATCTTGAAAAGATTATTAAAATGATTGATTTCAATTTTAGCTGAACCTGTAACTTTAAATAACAATTGGCACAAGCATTTTAATAAGAAGCAACTGATGTGCTGTCAAATACCTGCCCTCTTTCTGTTTTAAGCATCCGGGCAGGATAACGGTTAATAACAATATAATCATGTGTAGCCATAATTACTGAGGTATTAAAATCTTTGGCAATTTGAAATAAAAGCTGCATAATTTCATCACTGGTTTCAGGATCGAGGTTGCCGGTTGGCTCATCTGCAAGCACCAGTTTTGGAGAATTCAGCAGTGCGCGGGCTATATCTACCCTTTGCTGCTCACCACCGCTCATTTCAAAAGGCATTTTAAATCCTTTGCTTCTAAGACCGACTTTATCTAATACATCGTTTATTTTTTCTTCAATCAGCTTATCATCTTTCCACCCGGTCGCCTTTAAAACAAACTTCAGATTTTCATGTACGCTACGGTCTGTAAGCAACTGAAAATCCTGGAAGACAACACCTAAAGACCTGCGTAAAAAAGGAACTTTTTTCCACGTCATTTCCCTTAGATTATAATCTGCTACCATTCCCTCTCCTTCTTTTAAGGGAAGGTCTCCATATAATGTTTTCAGCAGGCTGCTTTTACCGGTTCCGGTTTTACCTACCAGATATACAAATTCACCTTTATTAACATTAATATTTACGTCTGATAAAATAAGATTAGTTCCCTGAAATATTTTAACGTTGTGCAGCGATACAATTGACTCAGCCATTACAATTATTTATATTGACAAAAATATTGTTTCAACGCAGTAATGCCTAACAATAATATTTTTGAGTGGAGAAAAAAGCTGTTAATGTTGGAAAAATTATTTAGTAAAAAATTTCACCAGGCCGAAAAGTGCACCTAACGTAGTTAATTTAGAACCTAACCAAAATACCAACATCCATTTTATTATTTTAGATTTAAATTCTTTCAATTCTAAATGAACCTGGTTTATTTCGTCTTTTACAAATTCACGTGTTGCAAGATTTTGCATACTTTGTTTAATTTCTTCACCTGATGATGTTTTCACAAACTCAACCAAAGCCTCTGCCTCTTTTCACCAATCTTACCTTTCAGGAGATTGAACAACTGTATTTTGTTTATACTGAGAGTTTGGCCATCATCAAATTTACGAAAAAATATTCTTTAATATTTTATTTCTCCGAAGCTTCCTTTTAAGATCAATTCTTTGTTGTCTGCTTTTTCAACTCTTCCGATTACTTTGGCTTCAATATCAAATTTGTTTGCAACAGATATTAGGTCGTTTGCTTTGTCTGCAGTTGTAAAAATTTCAAGGCGGTGACCCATATTAAATACCTGGTACATTTCTCTGAAAGTTGATTTTGATGCCTTTTGTATAATATTAAAAATAACAGGCGGAGCAAATAAATTATCTTTTATGATACGCATAGTGCCGGGCAAATATTTCATACACTTTGTTTGCCCGCCGCCGCTGCAGTGCACAAGACCATGAATATTTTCAAAATACTGCTCTAATAATTCCTTTATGAGCGGCGCATAGGTACGGGTCGGGCTAAGAATAAGCTTACCAACGCTTGTTGTCATTCCATCTGCTTCAATTTCATCTGTTAAATTATACTTTCCAATATAAACCACTTCATCAGCCAATAGAGGTTCATAGGTCTCAGGGAAAACAGTTGCGTAGCGTTTATTCAGTATATCATGTCTGGCGCTGGTCAGGCCGTTACTGCCGATACCGCTGTTATATTCCGTTTCGTATCTGGCACGGCCTGCACTTGCCAACCCAACTATTACATCGCCGGGTTGAATTTTATCATTGGTTATAAGTTTTTCTTTAGGCCATCTTGCCGTCATAGCTCCGTTTACAGCAATGGTTCTGACTGTGTCTCCCACATCTGCCGTTTCACCGCCGAGATAGTGAATATTTATGCCGAATTCTTTGAGCCAGCTAAATATTTCCTGTGTGCCGTTTATAATTGCTTCCAGCACTTCTCCGGGTATACGTTGTTTATTTCTGTCTATGATTGATGAAAATAGCAGGTCATTATATATTCCTGCACAAAGAAGGTCATCCAGGTTCATAATTACTGCATCCTGTGCAATACCTTTCCATACACTTATATCGCCTGTTTCTTTCCAATAGAGGTACGCGAGTATACTTTTTGTGCCTGCTCCGTCCGCATGCATAATATTCACCCATGCTGCATCATTTCCTAAAAAATCATTGTAAATCTTACAAAATGCATTAGGAAAAACTCCCTGGTCTAAATTTTTTGCAGCAGCATGCACTTCTTCTTTCTGGGCCGAAACTCCCCGTTGAGCATATAAAGACATTGTAAAAAGCTTTTGCGGCAAATGTACATTAAGTCACTGAGGCAATAAGTCAACGGGTCATTAAGTCATTAGTAAATAAGTGAATAGAAGTAATCCCTTCTATGGAGTATGGTCTGTTGACTATTATCTGTTGTCTGTTAACTTTGGTCTATTGACTATTAACCTTGGTCTATTGACTATTAACCTTGGTCTAACCTGTTTAAACATTTAATCTCTTAGCTTTGCTGCATTTATTATGATAGAGGTTCATAGAGATTTACAGCACTTACCTGCTTTTAAAAACGCAGTTATTACCATCGGAACTTTTGACGGAGTGCATCTGGGACACCAGCAGATTGTAAAACTCCTTAAAGAAGAGGCGGTGGCAATCGGAGGAGAGACAGTGATTATTACTTTTTATCCGCATCCGCGAAAAATTGTATCGTATGGACGATCAGAAGTGAAAATAATAAATACTTTAGATGAAAAGATTGAATTGCTTGATAAAAAAGGAATTAAGCATTTGGCAGTCGTTCCTTTTGATGACGGATTTGCAAGCCAGACTGCTCAGGAATACATTGAAAACTTTTTGGTAAAAAAATTTTCTCCTCATACCATTATTATTGGCTACGATCACAAATTTGGCAAAAACCGCTCGGGAGATTATCATCTGCTCGAGAGCATGGGCGAGAAATTTAATTACCAGGTGAAAGAAATTCCGGAGCATGTTTTGAATGATATAACAATCAGCTCTACGAAAATAAGGGAAGCAATGCTTAGTAATGACATAAACACAGCTAATGCTTTTTTAGGCTATACCTATTTTTTTGAGGGAAAAGTAGTTGAAGGAAATAAATTAGGCAGAACAATAGGATATCCTACCGCCAACGTCGTAATAGAGGATGAAGAAAAACTGGTACCTGGAAATGGTGTTTATGCAGTAACAGTAACGATCGGGCAAAAAGAACCAGTATTAAAAGGTATGATGAATATCGGCATGCGCCCTACAGTAAACGGGACCAAACGAACGATAGAAGTAAATATTTTTGATTTTAATGAAGATATTTACGGTATAAAAATTTGTGTTTACATACATGCTTACCTTCGGGGAGAAGTGAAGTTTGACGGACTTGACCAGTTAAAAGAACAATTAGCCAAAGACAAAGTAAACACTCAACTACTATTGCAAGATATTTAAGCCCCGGGAATATACTACCACATAAGCGAATAGAAACATAGAAAAAGAAGAAATTGAGAATATTTTATGTTTTCTTCTATTGTGCCTGATGTGCCTATGTGGTAAATTAAATTTCAACTAACCATCTTCACCACCATTTCTTTTAAAAGGTCGCTGTCATTTGTACCGCTGTCGTTGATGCCGATGCTTCTTAGGTTATATTCATGCAGCAGCAGCAATATTTTTTCTATGCCTTGCAGACCGTAGATTTTAGCGGCAGCTAAACCATCTTTTGCTGCATAAAAATTATTGCTGAATATTCCTTTAACGCCATTTTCGCTCTTATCGTTAATTCCGAAAATGGAATAAACTTTACTGAAATGTGAATAAATTGCAGGCAATATCAGCTGTATAGGTGCAGCTTTGGGATTTGCATTAAAATATTGAATAATCCTGATTGCTTTTGCAAGATCTTTTTTGCTTATTGCCGCCTGCAGCTCAAAAGCATTAAATTCTTTGCTTATTCCTACATATTTTTCTATAGCATTTTCGTCAATCGTTTTTGTGTTTGCAAGGTTTAACGCGACTTTTTCCACTTCATTTTCTAAACGGCTTAAATCATTACCTATGTTATCTATTAACAGTTGCAAGGCCTGCGGAGTTACCTGGTATCCTTTGGCAGCAATCATATCGCGCACCCACTCGGGCAATTGGCTTTCGAATATTTTCTTACTTTGAAAAACTTCTGCATTTTTCTTCAGCAGCTTGCTCAGGCTGGTGCGGCCATCAACTTTTTTATCTTTCAGCGCAACAACAAAGACTGTTGACGATAAAGGGTTAGCTATATATGTTTCTAATTTATCAATGTCTTTCATGTGCTGCGCTTCTTTCAGCAACACTACCTGCCTTTCCGCAAACATGGGATAACGTCTGCACGCATTTACGACGAAAGTCCAGTCGGCGTCACGACCATAGAAAACGGTAAGATTAAATGCTGCTTCGCTTTCATTTAAAATAGTATGTTCGGCATAATTCATTACTTTATCAATAAAATATGATTCCTCTCCTTCTAACCAATAGACAGGTTTAAAGGTTTTTATCTTCCATTCTGATATAATTTTTTCGGCAGACATTTTTTAAACTTCCCCTTGCATTCTTTAAGTAATCCCTGATTTTTTTTGATATTTTTCTAAGAAAAAGCAATTTTAATTTTTAAGAACAATGCTGCTGTTATAATATTCACCTATTTTCTTACCAAAAACTACTCCCTCTTTTACACTATTCATATAATGGATTCCACCATACACCCTGCTGACAGAGGCTTCTAATGATGCATCCATAAAAGAAGGAAACGATCGTTGCAGACCGATATATTCCATTTCACTTGTGTCTGTAAAAGAAAAATTTTCACCAAATCTCTTAGAAAGAACGGCAGCGGCAGCGGCCGAAATGACACTGTGAGCGCTCGTATGTTCAGGAAAAGGAGGCGTTTGCAAAAATGGCGTCCACGTTCGCTCAATCAGTTCATTTACCACTGTTACGGGGCGCACTACCTGTGTCTGGTATTTTACCTTCCAGCAAGAAATAAAGCCATCGAAAATAGCCAGAGAAGTAAGTAAATAAGCTTGGGCAGTTTCCACTTCATTCAGGTTTTTCATTTTGCATGCAATGCCTGTAATACCCATCCAATGGCCCACAGGTGTAATTTTTTTATTACCATACATAAGATGACCGAAATGCTCCGTTACAAAAGGATTGTCATCCCAATACCTTGCGATTGTCTTTTGTGTATCACTTAAATTTCTTCCGATCGTATAAACTTCCTTTACCTGCCTGTAAAAATTACTGCTGGTGTCAGTACTGTATTTATAAGGCGGGCCGCAATGAAATTGTCCTGCAGAATCCAGCTTCATCGGTTTAATCATAGCCCAGTAAGGCTCGGCGCCATCGGAATAGTCAGGAGGAGTTGGACGCCATTTTCCAGGCTCATCGCTGCCTAAAAATTTATCCATCCCTCTTGTCTGTTTATAATTATCGGCAGTCGTTCTTTTTAATATTATTTTTCCTGTTTCTTCGCCAAAAGCTATAGAACGATTGTAGGTTTCTTCATCTAACAAAGATTTAAAGTCGTTGTATACATTGGCCTGGTAATTTGCGAGCGTATCAGCAGAAAAAGTAATTTTTTCTGCTACGGTAAAAGCAGCCTTGGTTGCTGCAAGCAAATAGTTGTATGACTTCCCTTTCTCCGGAACAGGCAATTGCTCAAATCCCTTTAGCTGGGCAGCTATGGAAGCATAACCCGGACGGGCAAAACGAACAGCTTCATAAGAAGCAAGATTGGTGTATGCATAGATGCGGCTTGCAACCGGCGGAGAAAACACGTCGTGAACAATAACTTCTGTTATTTGCTTTATATTTCTATGAAGAAGGCTTGTATCAGTCAGAAGTTTGGAGTCAGCTTTATGTACGTCAGAACAAGCTGAAAATAAAAAAAATATACATAATCCCGCTATCAATTTCCTCATATCAAAACAGTTTTGCAATAGTATTTTTTTCCGTAAAATTTATTTACTTTAAATAAGCTTCATTATAAGGTCTAAACTACTTTCCCGTATTTTTCAGCAGTAAAAATGGCGGTCCTTTTTTCCAGTCAGCTTTTGATTTCATCATGGTTGGGGCTATGATAAAATTCCCCAATACTAAATCAATTTTTCCATCTCCGTCCAAATCACCTGCATCCATTGTCAGCCATCTTCCTGATTGGGTTTGAGGCAAACTATAAGCAGAAAATTTGAGATCACCTTTATTTTCAAGATAAACAAAACCTTCTTCAGGACGTCTTTTATAATCGGCAAAATAAGAAATAGCAGCAATATCTATGTCACCATCATTGTCATAATCTCTTGCTATAGCTTTGTAACAACCATTTATGTGAAAAAAATATTGCTGTTTAAAATTGTATTTTCCATCATTCAAAAAAATATATACTCCATGATAAGGTTTTAATATTGGCGAGAAATCTGCGTTATCTCCGCAGGTATAGACAATATCGGGATAACCGTCTTTATTAAAATCAGCAAATTCAAAGTAAGAAGAGCCATACACCGGCGGAAAACGCAGCACTTCTTTCTGGTCGAATTGCCCGTTTCCTTTGTTAGTAAATAAGAAAACGCCTTCTTCACCTTGTGAAAAAAGCGCCCAGATATCAGGTAAACCGTCCTTATTATAATCCTGCACATACACTTTTATTGCACCCGGCAGAGCTCTTAGCACATGCCTGTTAAATTTTCCGTCTCCGGCATTTTCCATCCACGATAATGACCCTTGTAAATATCCAAACTCGCACACGACGTAGTCTTCTCTTCCATCTTTATTTAAATCGGCAGTCTTTACCTGCACCGGTCTTGCTAATTTATCAAACAAATCAGCAGTATCTTCCTTCAGCTTACCATCTTTTTTTATGTGCATGTATTGCGCTTTGCCATACTTTCCGTTATTCGGATTTAAAACACCAATGTTACATTCGAGCCATTCATCTTTATGTATTTCAACATCAACGACAGGTCCCGCAGTGTGAATTGAATCAGTTCTTTCAAGATCTTTGTCTAAAATATAAGCAGTTTGTTTTACAACATCATTTATTATAAGATTGTGATCAGCAACAGATTCGTCTATTTTGACAAAGGAGGTAGCGGGAGTGGAATAAGTAAAAGAAGGTGCTATCGCAGAAAATAAGGGTAAGCTTTCCTTTATTGGCTGATCCTGGTTTTTACTGATAATTATAGTGTCAGGAGAAACTGCTGTATAATAATCAATAATATTCTGCCATTCATCATATCTTACAACCGGCTGAGAAGGATAAAAGCTACGGTCTAAATTGTAATCATACTTTTGGGACGGATAGCGTGTAAAATTAAAATTGAAAATACCCAGTCTCGGCCCCATTTGCGGTAAAACTCCTTTTTCCCACGATTTTGAATCCAGCAAAGAAGGATCGGGTAATAAATGGCACGACTGACAGTATTGTGCTGCTAACACTTTACCTCTTTCAATACCGGAGACAGGTATAGCGGCGTGTGACTTATTTCTCTTGTATTCCTGGCACGAGGGAAAGAGAATGATAATATAACAAACCAAAATCAAAAAACTTATAATAAAAAAAGAAAGGCTTTTGATTGCAGGCATTTTGTTTTTATCAGAAAGAAATATGCCGTTGTTTGCCTTTGCCATCTTTAATATCTGCTGAAATTATATTTTTATCAATATTCAGAAATCTTGCTGATTGCGATAAGAAAGATGATCCGTAATAAAACTCACGTTTTTGTTTGCGGCCATCTTTATAAGTAATTACAGCGCTTACATCTGAAGGTTCTGCATTTACATAACTAATATCTTTCTTAAGTTCAAAAACCTTAAGATTACTCTTATTTTGACTTGCAGCCAATAAACATTTTCCATTTGTTCCCCGGAGCTTTACCAGCGCTTTGGCATCTCCCGGCACATACCATCCGCTCTGCATTATTGATAATGGTACAAAATTTCCCTTACCATCTCCTTTCAGCATAAGCCCATTGCAAGCGTCGTAACGGCCTACAGACACATCTGTTCCGTAATCGTTTCCAACCATTAAAAGGTCCAGGTTTCCGTCTCCGTCAAAGTCTTCTGCAGTCATACCATTCATGCATGAATACTGTGTATTTAAAGGAAGCGGAGTAATTGTAAACTTCCCATTGCCATCATTTCTGATGTAGCTGTTGCTGAAATAATTTGCCTGGAGCTTTAATGCTCCTTTCATTTCGTCATTTGAAAACATTTGCGGAAAAGTGGCAGTTGCAAACGATTTATAATTTTGAAATTTAGATTTAAAAAAATTTATTTGTTTGGTCATATCGTCTCTTGTATGCACGGGATACTCGTGTTTCGCGGTATCCTGCTGAGATGCCGGAAGATATAAAGTTGGAATTGCATCATAACTGCCGTTGCTGTCAAAATCTTTAGCGTAAATGCTTGCGGGAAACTGGTTGTCAGCTTTAAAAAATGAGTTCAAACCTAAGTTTCCAGCTATATAATCAATATCGCCGTCGTTATCAAAATCACCGGGGACGAGACTTGTCCACCAGCCTTTTTTACCAGATATGTTGCTTGAAGCCGTAATGTTTTCAAAAATACCCTTATTATTTTTAATAAAAGTTAGAGGCATCCATTCTCCTGCCAATACAAGGTCTTGCCATCCGTCGTTATCAAAATCAGTCCAGACAGCATCGCAAACAAGACCGATATTTCCCAACGATTTTGCTATGGAAGCAGAAACATCTGTAAATTTTATTACCCCGTTTTTTGTATCATTTCTATAAATAAAACTTGATACTGGCTTAGGATAATTACCAGGCTCAACCCTGCCAGCGATAAACAAATCAAGATCGCCATCATTATCAAAATCAGCAGCCCTGACACATGACTTGCTGGTAAAGTTTTTAGGTAAAGCCGCAGAGTCAATTGAAAAGCTTCCTTTTCCATCATTTATATATAAAATATCCTGGTATCTGCTGCTGTTTGGCGTACTTTCATAGCCTCCGCTCGCTATGTATATGTCAAGGTCTCCGTCTCCGTCAGCATCAAATAATGCAACACCTCTGTCATCTCCTTTTTTTGACTCAGCATCCGCTTTTGGTAAAATATTTTTTTGCAGGAATGATCCGTTTTTTTGTTGTAATAAAGCAGTAGGGCTGTAAGAGACTGATCCTCCGGCAATGATGTCATCAAGCCCGTTTCCGTCAATGTCGCCTGCAGCAAGCGCCGGCCCATATTCCGAAAACTTATGCGGTAATAATTTTTGAATGTTGAAATCAACAAAATCTTTTTGCTGATGCCGATAATGAATACCAAGTGAGTCAGTTATTTCTGTAAATAAAGTATTGGGTGCAAAATCATTGGTACGCCAACTGTACGTTTGCTTAGCGGACTGGATATTAACTGTTAATGTCTGGTTTGCAGCAACATTTTGCAATACCTGCTTTTTATATCCCGGCCACTTTATGACAACTGAGTCTACTTTTGAAACAGCTCCCAATCCAAAGTGAGGACGTATATCAATGGTAGATAAATAACCCCGGTAAGGAGATTGTTCGTATGCCTGTTGTTTGCCGCCATAATAAAGTTCAATCCATGTTCCCAATCCGTTTTTGTTCAGGGAGTCACCTTTTAAGCTTATCGTGAGATAATGCTGACTTGTATCTTTTCCATTCATTAAAGTATTTTCATAGACAAAGGCTTCATCATTAATATTATTTACTACCATGTCCATATCTCCGTCATTATCAAAATCAGCGTAAGCGGCGCCGTTAGAAAACGAAGGAGTGGTGAGACCCCAGTTATCAGTAACATTGTCAAAAGTGACGTTGCCATTGTTGTGAAAAGCATAGTTATGAAGCTTTACCTGCGGTATTTGAGATAAGGTAAACTCTTTAGACGCTACATTGTAAGAATTACTTCTGAAGGTAATAAAATCATGATCTGTAACATCTTTGGGAAAACCATTAGAAATTATAATGTCTCTGAAACCGTCATTATCAAAATCGCATACAAGCGGAGTCCAACTCCAATCTGTTTCAGCAATGCCTGAAAAATAACCTACATCACCGAACACAGGATCACCTATCGAGTCCTTTTGATTAACTCTTGGTCCCTGGTTGAGCTGAAGGGTATTTCTTACATATTGATACTGGTAACCGAAATAATCACTGTTTTGATAATTCTGATAACTTGATGGATTCATCATCATCTTTTTGCGGTAGTTATCTTCCGGGTTCATGTCTAATTCCACCACATCTGATAATCCGTCATTGTTAATATCTATCACATCCTGCCCCATACCATTAGCTGAAGTATGTTTGAAATAAGAAGCAGCTTTATCAGTAAAAGTACCATTATGATTGTTGATATAAAGCAAATCATTTGAATTAAAGTCGTTGGTAACAAAAATGTCTTTCCATCCATCTTTATTAAAATCAGCAATGTTTACACTATGACCAAAGCCTTCAATGGTTACACCTGCTTCTTTGGTAACATTTGTAAATACCGGATGTTTCATAGCAACATTCCAATCATTACGATACAGCCGTCCTGTGCTCGGATGTTGCCCCTTGGTTTGTTTAGGCCGGTACACAGCAGGATTATCGCCCTTTATTATTTGATTAACCACAAGATACATATCCAGATCGCCATCGTTATCGCAGTCAAAAAAGGCGGCCATGGTAGAATGAGTAGTATCATTCAGTCCATACTCCGCTCCCATTTCCTTAAACCCCGGAATTCCACTTTTATCAACGCCCTGGTTTATGTAAAGAAGGTTTTCCCTTTCTTTTGGCTTATCCAAAATTGTAGCGCAAACATACATGTCTAACCATCCATCGTTGTTAATATCTATTACCGACACCCCTCTGCACCATTTTCCATCTCCGGTTACACCGGCTGCATTAGTAACATCGTCAAACTTGAAGTTTCCTTTATTTAAGTACAATTTGTTAGAAGTCTTGTTACCGGTAAAATAAACGTCCTGCAACCCGTCGTTGTTAAAATCTCCTATACCAACACCACCTCCATTATATATGTTAGTCATATTTATAGGATTAACAGTATCATTTTCTACAATCTTATTATTAAAATGAATACCGGATTGGTTAGAAGAGATCAAATGAAACAAGGTATCATGGTTCTTGCAGGAAGCTCCTAAAAAAATGATTAAAACAAAAGGGGGAAAAAAAGCAGGTTTAAAAAAATTATGCATGTAGAGCTATTTTTAAGTAATATATAGTGCCAAATTAATAAAAAAAGAGGCAGAGTTTTACCTCTACCTCCTGTAAGTAATATTATAAATCGTTAAAATCAATAACCGGGGTTTTGTTGTAACCTAACAGTCTTGTCACCATTAAGGTTATCAATTTCACCCTGCGGAATAGGAAAATATTCATTTTTTCCTGCAGTAAACATTGCGTTTAACTTAAGCGGACGCTGCACCTTTTCCCTGCTGATATAAGTATTGATAACAGTAGCAGCAGTTCCCCAACGAACAAGGTCGAAGAAACGATGGCCTTCCATTGCAAGCTCTAACCTTCTTTCGAACATAACTGCCTGCATTGCATTCACCGCTGTAAAAGTTGCAGCAGTATATAAACCTATTTTATAATTATCGGCTGGAGTGGTTTGTGTGCTGTATGTAGCAGTACCGGCGCTATAGTCGCTATTCTTATAAACCCAGCCTGTCGCATCCTGAGCTCTTGCCCTAACCGTATTTACATAACCCATTGCCGTTGGTATATCTCCCGCCGTAACTGCACATTCTGCAGCCCATAACAATATATCTGCAAAGCGAATAAGATTTACATTATTAGCTACTAATTCTGTAGGCCCCCAATAAGCGCTTCCAACATCGGTATAGGCACCTTTTTGAGAAAGAGCGTATACATTTTTCTTTGGACTGAAATGACCATCATTTTGTACATTTCTTATCCACTTATCACCAGGATGAAGACCCCAGTCAAGATAAGGAATTCCTGGTCTGCCAATAGTCCAGTCAATTCTTGGATCTAAAGTACCTGTATAGGGTGTAGTTGGATCACTTACATTTAAGCCTGAAGCATAGGACTCGTCTAATAAAGGAAGACCATTTGCATCTGTTTTATGAGCATTAGCAAGGTCTTGTGATGGGTTGTAAAAACCGCAACAAGCGCCAGGTCCGCCATTGTAAGGGAAATTTAAAATATCCCCATAGTTACCATTAGGAGAGCTACCGGCACCCCAATCTACCGATGAACCATCCTTAACTGAGGTTTGAACAGCAAAAACAGATTCAGAACTGTTCTTTTGATCAGGATTGAAATTCGAATAAAAATGAGGATTTAAAGCATATTTAAGGCCTTTTGTTGTTTTTCCATTAGCAATTATATCCTGTAATATTGGGTACGCCTCATTGTATTTCTTTTGAAACAGTAAGGCTTTTGCTAGAAAAGACTTTGCAGCCCACTTATTTACTCTGCCCACTTCACTCCATGTCTCAGGTAAGCTATCTACCGCAAATTGCAAATCCACTTGAATTTTTGGCCATACATCTGTTGTGTTGGTAACATCAGTATTTTTATCATTAACAGTTTCATCTGCATAAACAATATTGTTAAAAACCTTCTTCAATTCCATATGGTAAAACGCTCTTAAAAAGCGGGCTTGTGCAGTAATACGAGTCTTAGCTGAATCTGATATACCTGTAGTAGCAGCGAGTGTTTTGATAACCTCATTGCTACGCTGAATTCCATTATAACAAAGATTCCATTTTTGGCCTATCGCACCATTAACCGGAGTTAAAGACACAAACTGTTCAAAGGGAGCGAAGTCTGCCACATCAGAAGGGTCAGAACCTTTATAAGCATCATCACTCGCTACGCCTCCGTAGCCCCAGTTAGATGCTGCTGATCCATAGTTTCCATCTCCGAGAGAACCATTTCCGTCCAGCAAAGAATAAGCGCCTATTAATATACCTTGTACACCTGCCTCATTTGTAACGATGTCAGGACTTAATGTTCCTATCGGAGGTTTTTCAAGAAAATCTTTCTTACAGGCAGCAAAGACTATAATTGCTGCAAGGCTTGAAGCAATTAAAAATTTATATTTTTTTATCCGTTTCATATATGAAGTTAATTAAGAAGAATTAAAAATTAAGATTAATACCAACAAGATAACCTGCTGTATGAGGATAATTACCCTGGTCTATACCAAAACCCTGTGTATTATTAATTGTTCCTCCATTATTTTCGGAAGTACTCTGCAACTCAGGATCAAGGCCTTTATATTTTGTAACTGTAAAAAGATTAGTAGCTTGTACATAAATCCTAACACGCTCAATACCATACCTGGAAAGAACTTTAGAAGGTACGACATAACCGAGCTGCATTTGTTTATTACGTATATAAGAACCTTTACTTATAAAATAACTACTGGTTACCAAGTCAGTACTGAATCCACCAACAGTACGTAGTTTAGGAATGGTGGAACCTGTATTAGTAGGTGTCCAGGAATTAACTGCTACTTCCCTTCTAAGACCACCTTTAAAAAAGTCAGGGAAATCAGTATAATACTTAGTTGCGTCATAAATATCATTACCTCCTGATCCAAGGAAGAAAGTAGAGAAATCAAAATTCTTATAAGTAAAACCAATATTTAAGCCATAGGTATAATCCGGGTTTGGATTACCCAGATACGTTCTGTCATTCGCATCTATCTTACCATCGCCATTTACATCTTTATATCTGAATACTCCGGCAGAAGCATCATCCTGTTTGGGAGCTTTGGAAACTTCATCATCACTTTGGAATATTCCTTCTACCTGATAGCCATAAAAAGCTCCTACCGGGTGCCCCACCTCGTTACGGGATACAACAACATTTCTTATTCCATTAGTATAAAAAAATGGTAAACCAGGTAAGCTAACGATTTTATTGTTATACGAAGTAAACGTACCTGTAATATCGTATTTAAAATCTTTGTTAACTGCACCATGATAGGTAATATTAGCGTCTATACCTGTATTTTGCATATCCCCGATATTTACCCGTGGAACACTTGCATCTCCAATAAATATCCGGTCATATTGAATGCCAGAAGCATCAAATAACAAACCACTTACTTTCTTTTTATACCAATCAATTGTTAAGTCAACTTTGTTTTTAAATAAAGTAGCATCAAAACCTACGTTTGAAATGATATCCCCTTCAAAAGTAGTTGCAGGGTTACCAATATTGCTTCGGAAAAAACCTGACGCAGGCTGAGTGCTGGTACCACCAATGTCATAGAAAGAACGGCCGGCACTTGAGCGATACAAAGTATAAGGATTGGTCCCTTGCACATTTCCTGTATTGCCTAACTTAGCCCAGCTATAACGTAATTTTAAATCATTAATCCAGGATACACTTTTAAGAAAATTTTCCTGCGAAATTCTCCAGGCTACTGACCCTCCAGGGAAAATAGCATGTCTTTGATCGCCAACAAACACGGAAGCGCCATCTCTGCGAACAGTCGCATTCAATATATACTTTCCGGCATAACTATATTCTAAACGGGCAAACTGTGACCATAGATTACTTTGGTAAGCATTACCGGTGTTTGATTGAGCACCTGGCGCTCCGGAATTCAAAGTCCAGAAATTGGGATTTTCCGAGAAATAATTACTCCTGCCTGCTTCCAGGTTCCGGCCATAATATTTAACTGCTTCGGTACCTACCAGCACTTTTACATTGTGATCACCAAATGCGTTGCTGTAAGTCAATGTATTGTTGTAGGTCCATTGCGTATTATAGCTTGCTCCTTCATGAAAAGAGTTAGAACCCGTATTTCCTTCTGCATTTTCATAACCTACGTATTGAAAATAGTAGTTATAATTATTGTTTAAAGCTCCCCCAAAATTGGTACGCACAGTAAAATGCTTTAAAAAATCTACTTCTGCAAATACATTTCCATTCATATTCCAACTATTATCTCTATTATCTTTACTGCGAAATATATTAGCATAAGGATTTGTAGCATTACCTAAACCCTGAGATTTGGTACCTGCAAAATTACCCCTGATGTCATACACCGGGATAATAGCATCTTCACGAAAAGCAACGGAAAAAGGACTGCCTTCACCCTGGTTGCCAAACCGGGGGTTTCGGGTATAATACAGGTAGGCATTCTCACCAATACGAATGTGATCGCCTACACTGAACTGTGTATTAGCCCTTAAAGAATATCTTTTCTGATAATTGAATTTGGCAGCTCCCTGGTTATCCAGATAACCTAAAGAAAAGTAATACGAACTTTTATCGGAGCCTGCGCTTACAGCTATGTTATGACTCTGTTTTGGTGCATTGCGGGTAATTTCTTTATACCAGTTTGTACCTACTTTATTAGCCAATGTTATCTGGTTTGAATTGATGTCATATTTAGAAGGATCAACTGTTCCGGTAAAACCTGCAGGTGTAATATAGTCAGGAATTACAGGAGACTGGCCATTACCAAATTGTTTATTACCAAATTTAGGGTCACCATAAAACAAGCCTGAGTTGTTCATCTGCAACCAGATTGCATCCGCTTCCTGTTGGGTATTAGCCATGTCGTATCCATGTCCCTGAGTTGTTACTCCATAATAACCATCGTAAGTAACCCTGGCCTTTCCTGTTTTTCCTTTTTTAGTAGTAATAATAATAACCCCGTTTGAACCTGCGATACCATAAATGGCTGCAGAAGCATCCTTTAATACCTGTAACGACTCAACATCATTAGGATTAATGTTATGCAGATCACCTCTCACGCCATCTACAATAATCAATGGCGAATTGTTACCAAATGAAGAAATACCCCGGATACGGATATCACTTGCAGCGCCTGGCTGACCAGAAGTAAGAATAGTAACACCGGAAGCTTGTCCTTGCAATGCTTCCTCACCGGTTCCAACGGGTTGTTGTTTAAGGTTGCTTACATTAACAACCGAAACGGAACCGGCAATATCCCTTTTACGTTGTGCTGAATAACCTGTAACTACTATTTCGTTTAAGTTGGATGTAGTTGCTTTGAGTGTAGCAGAAATATTATTACTGCTTGCTACAGAAACATTCTGAGTTTCAAAACCAACAGACGAGATAGTTAAAGCATTCTTTCCGCTTGGCACGTTTAGTGCGAAATTTCCGGAGGCATCTGTTTGTGTGCCGGTTGTAGTTCCATTTATACTAATGGAGGCACCCGCAACGGGCTTTCCATCAGCCCCCAAAATGCGGCCGGTGACCCTTTTTTGCTGTGAGAAAGCAACAGAAGTAATTAAAAAAGACAAAAGAGCTAAACAAAACTGTAATGCAGTTCGTTTAATTTTTAATGGCATAGCAATCGATTTTTAATTGTTAAAAGTATTTACAAATTTTAGAAATTTAAGAAAATCAAGGTTTTTAAAAAAATATTTTGTAGTATAGTTTATAGACTTTTTTAAATTTCTTTTTACTAAAATTTCTTATAATAAATTTTTAATAGGTGAAAATGAGTCTATTCTGCCCACAGGAAACAGAAGTGTTAGAAAAGAAAAAAGCACTAAACAAAACTGTAATGGAGTTCGTTTAAATTTTAATGGCATAGTCTTCGATTTTTTGGTGTTAAAAGTATTGACAAATTATAAAGATTTTAAAAAAATAAGTTATTTATTAAACTAAGTATTATACGTAAAAATTTTAGTGCGAGATGTAAGTAACATAAAAAAATTAAAATTTTTTGAGGTATATCTGATAAAATGAGCAGAAAAATTACTACGCATAATTTATAGACAAACCATGTTTATCATTTGCTGCATAATTATAAATTTATTTAACGGAAAAATAAACGAAATTATTTTGAAGTGTAAATCATTTTAAATAATACTTTCTCCCTAACGGAAATTTTACTTTTAGTAATATTATAAATGATAGCTTTAGCACTTATTCACTCAATTTTACATTGGCAACTATAAATGCAAAAGTTACTGCCTAGTATTAAAATTGGAGATTCGCAGTAATTATAAACATTCAGCTATAAACATTCAGCTATAGATAAATAAGCGCCAACATTTATTTTTATTATTACTGTTGTTTCCTCTAATTCTATTTATTCCCATAAATCATAGTTCTCATGGAAAAAACGAACTTTATAGACTACATACGCATATTTGCGAAAAGCGGGCATGGCGGAGCAGGCAGCAGGCATTTTATGAGAAATAAGCTGACTGCAATGGGCGGACCTGATGGCGGAGATGGAGGTCGCGGCGGACATATTATATTGCGGGGCAATAAACAATTGTGGACATTGCTGCATCTGCGTTATTACAAAAATGTGATTGCAGAAGATGGTGAAAACGGCAGTAAAAATAACTGTACAGGCCACGAAGGTAAAGATATAGTTATTGAAGTGCCGTTAGGTACAGTAGCCAAAAATGAAGAAACCGGGCAAACAGATGCCGAAATACTGGAAGACGGGCAGGAAGTAATCTGGCTGAAAGGCGGCCGCGGTGGATTGGGCAATTCTAATTTCGCAACTCCCACCAACCAGGCTCCGCAGCACCACCAGCTTGGCGAAGAAGGTACTGAAGGCTGGAAAATAATAGAGCTGAAAGTACTGGCAGACGTAGGTTTGGTAGGGTTTCCCAATGCAGGCAAATCAACTTTGTTATCTGTTATAACGGCTGCCAAACCAAAGATTGCTGATTATGCATTTACCACTTTAATTCCGCAATTGGGCATGGTAGAGTATCGTGACGGTAAAAGCTTTTGCATAGCAGATTTGCCGGGCATCATAGAGGGAGCCGCAGAAGGCAAAGGTTTAGGGCATCGCTTTTTAAGACATATAGAACGAAATTCCTGCCTGCTGTTTTTAATTCCCGCAGACAGTAAAGATCATAAAAAAGAGTTTGATATTTTGTATAATGAACTTTCTGAGTACAATCCCGAATTACTGCAAAAAGATTTTATTATAGCAATAAGTAAAAGTGATATGCTTGATGATGAATTAAAGGAGGCAATTAAAAAAGAACTGCCTCGTAATATTCCTCATATTTTTATTTCTTCAATAACAGGAAAAGGTTTAAACGAACTTAAAGATTTATTATGGAAAATTTTGAATAAGCCAATAGAATAATTGAAAATACGAATAAAAGGATAATAAAAAACAGCAGATTTCGTGAAGACGGCGGTACAAAAGTATGCGTATTACACGTAAAAAGGGTATGGGTTGAAAGGCGCGTAAACGGTAAAAAATGCAGGCTTTTTAGGAGCTGGTGCCAAAGCACAATTGAACACACAATATATTGATCTTCCGGTTGTTGCTAAAGCAACTATATGCGGATTTCAAGTTTTTGGCAGGTCCCCGGATTTCTTATCTTATACATGCTGATCTGCATACAACTGTAGGAGCGCTTGGCATAAACCTGTTAAACGCAAAAATAAATGCTGCTCAACAATTTAACCGGTGGAATGAGGGAGTTACAGCCAGTATTGGATATCAATTTACAAATGGTGTTAATTTGACGACAGCTTATGATTATGGCCTGTCAAAAGCCGATGCCAACACAAATTTTCAAGCATATGCTCAGTCTTTCAAAGCAGGTATCGGAGTAAAATTTTAAAAAACTTTATTTTTATTTTGCAGCCGCCTTATTTGCACAGGCGGCTTTTTTATTTATATAATTGTTTTATAATTGACCTTTTTGCACAGTCTTTGTCCAATTTTATTACAAAGAGCTGTTTCATAAAAAGTTTCACACCACAGTTTTTCTTTAGTAATTACTTAATAAGTAACAAAGACTTTATCTTTCTTACATTTTGCTTTTTAAACAGCCTTTTACTTTTATTGTGTTATTCCTGTTAACAAATTGATAATATCTACGTAATATCTCCGAAACATTGCCCGTATAGTTTTGCCCTAAACAAACTGATTTATGAAGCAATTTAACCCTCTCAAACTGCTGTTGTTATATTTTGTAATAATTCCGGTTCTTTCTTTTTCGCAAAATAATATTGTAAAAGGCAAAGTTATTGATGCAACTTCTCAACAGCCTGTTGCGGGAGCTACGATTTCTGTGAGAAACTCAAACACGGCTACTTCTGCCAATGATAAAGGAGATTTTTCAATTAATGCATCAGAGAAAGATGAATTAGTGGTTAGTTATATTGGTTACGAAAGCAGAACAGTAAAAATAACAGGAAATAATCTTCAAATTAGTTTAGCCCAGACTTCAAGACAATTGAATGAAGTAGTAGTAACAGCGCTTGGGGTAAGAAAAGAAACCAAACGGATCGGTTACGCCATACAGGAAGTGCGGGGTGAAGACCTTGTGAAGGCCAGAGATGCTAACCCGATATCAGGATTAACCGGTAAAGTTGCCGGTTTATCGGTGGGACCTTCGGCTGAATTACTGAGAAAACCGACTGTGCTTTTACGTGGTAATGAAATCACTTTGTATGTTGTTGATGGTATACCTATCAGCTCTGATACCTGGAATATAAGCCCTGATGATATTGAGACGTATACGGTTCTCAAGGGCCCGTCTGCTGCGGCATTGTATGGGAGTCGTGCACAATTCGGCGCTATTTTAATAACTACTAAAAAAGGCAGCAGAAGAAAAGGATTTACAGTAGAAGTAAATTCCAGCAATGTTGTTGACAAAGGTTTTCTTGCTTTTCCACGCACACAGGATAAATACGGAGCGGGAGAAAACACTTACTACCAGTTTGTTGATGGTAAAGGCGGTGCACCCGGTGGTGTGGATGGGGACTATGATGTTTGGGGGCCATATTTCAACGGGCAATTGATACCGCAATATGACAGCCCGATAGATCCGGCAACAGGGGTGAGACAAGGTACGCCGTATACCGCAAGAGGAAAAGATAACCTGAAAAGGTTTTTAAGAACAGGTTTTCAAACAACCAACAATATCGCTTTGTCTGCTGCGGGTGAGAACTACAACATGCGTTTCTCCGTTTCTCATTCTTACCAGCAAAGTTATATCCCGAATAACCAGTTGAACATTACCAATTTCAATATGTACTCTTCTTACAACCCCAGTAAGAAATTAAGAATAGATGCCAATATTAATTATAACAGGCAATACACGCCCAACTTTCCGGATGTAGACTACGGGCCTAACAGCTTGTTGTACAATGTTGCGATCTGGACGGGCGCAGACTGGAATGTGGATGCGCCGGATATAAGAGGTATATGGCAGCCGGGAAAGACAGGCATTCAGTCTGTCTTTGCAGAATACCAGCGTTACCACAATCCCTGGTTCCAGGTGAATGAATGGCTGAGAGGCCACTACAAAAACGACATTTATGGTTATGTGTCGGGTAATTATCAGATTGATGAACACTTGAATGCGACTGTGCGTACGCAAATCACTACATACGATTTGTTCCGAAGTGAAAAAATGCCTTATTCTGCCCATCCGTACGGCAGAGAAGGTAACCAGGGCGACTACAGGGAAGACAGGCGCACTTTATTTGAAAACAATACCGAGGCTTTAATTAATTATAATTATACAGTTAAAAAGTTTTTAAACTTATCAGGATTGGTTGGCGGAAATCTAAGATCGCTGCAATATAATTCCAACTGGACGTCAACTGATTATCTGAATGTTCCGAATGTTTACAGCTTCTCTAACTCTAAAAATCCTGTTCAGGCATCAAGCTTTGGTTCTGAGCTTAGGGTTTTAAGCGCTTATTATTCGTTAGATGCTTCTTTAGGCAAATATGCTACCATTTCCACAACGGGCAGGGTTGATAAATCTTCTGCAGCGCCTGGGTTGTCTACTTATTATTATCCAAGTATTTCTGCGGCTACCGTTGTTTCTGATTATGTCAGGATGCCTTCAGTCGTTTCCTTCCTAAAGCTTCGCGGCTCGTATGCTGCGGTGCATGGCGACGCTACTTCATCAACTATTGGCCCGGCGCCTTTTAACAGCATCACTGCTTTGGGCGCCAATCCTTCGGGCAATTCTTTGTTTGATAATCCTCTTGGTTATGGCAGCGCTTACCAGTCTCCTTACGGCGGCCCCGATTATTCGCTGGCTTCTGTATATTCTACCAGCAAGCCTTACAACAATCAAACTGCCGCTTACTACACCAGCAATTTGTATGACCCGAATATTAAAACTTTTAACCGCATCAGCTATGAAGCCGGCGCTGATATTAAGATTTTGAAAAACCGGCTTGGTTTGAGCGCGACAGCTTTTAAATATATTGACGGACCGCGAATTTTACAAAATCCTATTTCTTCTGCCACCGGTTTCAGCTATTATTTTTTAAATGCATTAACTACTAAAAAAACCGGGCTCGAGCTTACTTTGTCAGGTACTCCTGTAAAAAATACGCAAGGCATTACCTGGGATGTTTTGGTTAACTGGTCAACCTTCCAGGATAAATTTTCCAAACTTCCTCCCGGTCAGCTTATTTACAACCGATACTTTGTAACTGCAGATACGCGTGCACAGATAAAGGAAAACCAAAGTTTTTACAGTGATAGGGCAGATGCCTTCTACACAAGCGCATTTTTAAAGACGAAAGACGGTAAAATTATAAATGATGCAAGTGGCAAGCCACTTGCCGTCGGGGGTCAGCGTTTGGGTTATCTGAACGGAGACTTTCAGTGGAGCTTTTACAATAAGATCAGTTGGAAAAGTTTATCGCTCGGTTTTCAGGTGGATGGGAATGTGGGTGGTGTAACAGTTGATTACATGCGTAATAAAACCATTCGCGGCGGCAGAAACATTGAAACAGTGGAAGGCGCTATCGGGGCAGCTCGTTACCAGGATTGGTTGAATTATGCGCCTAATGGTAATGCCGGTGCTGATCCAAACTATAAAGGCACTTATGTAGGAGAAGGTGTTGTAATAACAAACGGAGTTTCTCCAAACTTAAATTCTACAACCGGCGAAATAACCAATTATGACGAGATGAAATTTGCTCAGAATACAACGCCTGTTCTTGTACAGGATTATGTAAGTAAATATTATAATATAAATGAGTCAAACCTGATGAGCAAAACGTTTGGCAAGCTTCGCGAAGTAACGATCAGCTACGACTTGCCGCAAAGGCTCCTTACTAAATCTTTCATTAGTAAAGTATCACTTTCCCTGGTAGGCCGAAACTTACTTTATTTCTATGGCGACAAACGTTTCAAAGATGTGGATCTCGATCAGTATAATTACAGCGTTGGCCAGACGCAATTGCAATCGCCTACTACACGCCGCTTTGGTTTTAATGTAAATATCGTATTCTAAAATAAATCATCATCAAACATTATTACTGTTACTGAAAGCAGTAATGATGTTTTAAAGAAATAAACATGAAAAGTATTAATAAGCTTATGTTGCTGCCTGTATGTTTTTTACTGGCGCTTGCAAGCTGCAAAAAAAGTTTTGAAGACCTGAGCTCAAATCAGAATAAGCCATCAAGTGTTCCGCCTTCGCTTTTATTAACAGGTGTATTAAATGGTATGTATAATGGTGCAAATGGCGATAATGGCCCCAACGGCCAAAATGAAATCATCAATCAGTACTACTTATATAATTACGATTATTACGGTAACAACAGGTACGATTTCGGAAGCGGAGACAACTATTACAGCACGTTGGAAAACGTGGCAAAAATGGAAGAAGAAGCTTTAAAATCAGGCGGCGCAACCGTTAATCCGTATAATGCTTTAGGTAATTTTTTCAGAGCCTATTTTTTTACGCAGATGAGTCTCGAGGTAGGAGATTTACCACTAAACGATGCACTTAAGGGTTTAACTAACCTGACGCCTGCGTACAACACCCAGAAAGATGTTTTCAAGCAAGCCTTTCTCTGGCTTGACAGTGCAAATACTGATTTTAACCAGCTCATCACCAAACCTGATTTAAGCATTACTGCAGAAGGACAGGTTTTGAAAGGGGACGTTTATTATGGCAATGATTTAAAGAAATGGCAAAAAGCAGTTAATACGTACAGATTGAGGCTTTTATTAGAATTAAGCAAAAAAGAAAATGATGTGGAATTAAACATTAAACAACAATTCGCAACTATTATTGGAAATAAAGCACAATACCCGATTTTTGAAAATGAAGGTGACAATCTTCAGTATACTTATGTAGCGCCGACCAACTTTTATCCTAATAATCCGGGCAGTTTTGGTTTTGACGCTTCGCGAAAAAATATGTCCTCCACGTACCTGGGATTATTAACGCAATTGCAGGATCCCAGAACTTTTGCAGTGGCAGAACCTGCAAGATATACGGTAGATGTTCAGAAGAAAAGCCCTACAGACTTTTCATCTTTTATTGGTGCAGATCCCGGTTTGGATTTAGGCGTTATGTACAGTGAAGCGGGCGCAGGCAAATATTCTTTTTTAAACAGAAAATATTTTTTCTCTACTTATACCGGTGAAAAAAGTATTATAATTGGTTATGCAGAGATGCAGTTTAATATTGCAGAAGCTATAAGCCGCGGCTGGGTCAGCGGCGATGCGGAAGCTTACTACACAAATGGTATCAAATCTTCCATTCAGTCTTACGGCATTCCTTTAACCGGTTCCTTTACCGCTTATTTTTATCGCCCCGGCTCTACTGATGTTACCAATGCGGCAAACTACGACGCTTACCCAATTAATTTTGACTTTAATACTTATTATGCCCAACCTTCGGTAAAATATGCAGGCAATACTGCTGATGGTTTAAAGCAGATACTGCAGCAAAAATACCTTGCTTTGTTCAGGCATTCAGGCCTTGAGTCTTATTTTACTTACCGCAGAACAGGCGTTCCTGCATTCTCCACCGGTTCTGGTACCGGAAACGGAAGCCGGATCGCGATGCGGTTTCAGTATGCAGGTTCTGAGCGTTCTGCCAATACATCCAATTACAATGCTGCATTACAGAGCCAGTATAGCGGAAATGATGATATTAATGGAATAATGTGGATACTTCAGTAATTTGCCTGTTAAAATCGCCGTTCGATCTTTTTTACTCATAAAAAGTGCTTCTATGACAGACAAGCAAACCATTTCAACGCCAAAACAAATTTCCGATGAAATCATTGCATTATTTGAGAAATACGGTAATGAAGATTACGACGGCGAGCCTATTTCACAAACATCGCACATGATACAATGCGCTATGCTGGCGATGGGCGAAGGCGAGATAGAATTAACAATCGGAGCCTTTTTGCACGATGTTGGACATTTGCTTAAACATGAGCAAAATACGGAGTCAATGGGAAGTTTTGGGGTGGTTAATCACGAAGGGATTGGTGCGGCATACTTGCGGGAAAGAGGTTTTTCAGACAGAATATGTGCCATCGTCGCCAATCACGTTGCAGCTAAAAGATACCTGGTTGCTGCAGATAAAATGTATGCCGCAAAATTATCGCCGGCAAGCCGCAAAACATTAAAATGGCAAGGCGGCCCGATGAATGAAAAAGAGACCAAAACCTTTAAAAATCATTCGTATTTTGATGATATTATCAAAGTGCGAATGTGGGATGAGAAAGCAAAAGATATGAATGTTGCCTTGTTGCCGATCAGCTTTTTTCACAAATTGATTTATAATTATTTAAGCGACAATATTGAGAAACAGTATAAGCAAACCTGTGGAGCTGGTAGTTTTTGATATTGCCGGAACCACAGTAAAAGACAACGGAGAAATAGCAACTGCTTTTCAATCTGCATTAAATGACTTTGGGTATGAGGTGCCTGTTTCTAAAATTAATCCACTTATGGGTTATAAGAAAACAGAAGCAATAAAAAAGATGTTGGCAGAATTTGAGCCGGAAGCAAACAAAATAACAGAAGAACACATCAAGCGGATCCACGATCGTTTTTTAAAGCTGATGATTCATTATTATACAACAGCTGCAGAAATAACGCCTTTGCCAAATGTTGAAGCAGTATTCGCTGCGCTGAAAGAAAAGCAAATAAAAATAGGGCTGGATACAGGATTTTCAAAAGAAATAACAGGTATTATTATAGAGCGTTTAGGATGGATGAAAGACCAAAAAATAGATGTTGTGATCTCGAGCAACGAAGTTAAAGCCGGCCGTCCTTTTCCTTACATGATAGAAGAAATTATGCGGAAAACAAATGTAAAAAATCCAAAAAAAGTCATTAAAACAGGCGATACAGAAGCAGACATTTTTGAAGGAAAAAACGCCGGCTGCTTATACTCTGTCGCCATTACAACCGGCGCGTTTACCCGCGAAGAGTTAAGCGTGTATGAACCTTCTTTTATAATTGATGATTTAAAAGAACTTTTATCAATTATAGATAATATTCAATAAAATGCCCGTTTTCTCTTCTTTACAAAAATGGCTGCAAACTGCGCCGCAATGGTTTATCTCTGTTTATGCTGCTATTTGTTCTTTCTGTGTGTACTTTTCTATGTACGCTTTCAGAAAACCATTCACAGCAGCAGGTTTTGAAGGCGAATATTTTTTACACATAGATTATAAAGTCTGGCTCGTAACCGCACAGGTTATTGGCTATATGCTAAGCAAGTTTTATGGTATAAAATTTATTTCTTCTATAAATAAAGAAAAACGCGCCGGGACAATTGTAAGACTTATTCTTATCTCGTGGCTCGCTTTACTGCTTTTTGCCGTTACGCCCGCACCTTATAATATTATTTTTCTTTTGATAAACGGCTTTCCGCTCGGCATGGTTTGGGGACTTGTTTTTGGCTTCCTGGAAGGGCGAAAGCAAACAGAATTTATGGGCGCAGTCTTAGCAGTCAGTTTCATCTTTTCATCAGGTGTCGTAAAAAGTGTGGGTAAATCATTAATATTAAATCAACATGTTTCTGAGATGTGGATGCCTTTTTTAACAGGTGCATTATTTGTACTGCCGATGATATTATTCACCTGGCTATTAAATCACCTGCCTCCGCCAACAGACGCCGATATTGCGCTGCGAAGTGTGCGCAAACCAATGACACAGCACGAAAGAAAATCTTTTCTATCCATGTTTCTTCCCGGTATTGTTATGATTGTTGCTACGTATGTTTTATTAACCGTTCTTCGTGATTTCAGAGACAATTTTGCCAACGAAATATGGAGTGAATTAGGCTTTAAAGACCAGGCTTCCATCTTCACTAAAACTGAAATTCCTGTTTCACTGATTGTATTATTTTGCATGAGTTTGCTGATTATCGTTAAAGACAATATCAAGGCTTTTATGATTAATCATTACATTATCCTTGGGGGCTACGTATTAGCTTTGGTTTCTACTTTGCTGTTTCAAAACCACTATATAAGTGCTGTCACGTGGATGATTTTGATTGGTACGGGTTTATACCTGAGCTATGTTCCTTTTAATGCCTTGTACTTTGAGCGTATGATTGCCAGCTATAAAATAAGAGGAAATGTTGGCTTTATCATGTACATAGCAGATGCTTTCGGCTACCTGGGAAGTATGGTAGTTTTGTTTGTAAAACAATTTTTCGGCCTTCACGTATCGTGGACTTCATTTTTTGTAAATGCAGTTTTAATTATTTGCACTTTCGGCATTGCAGGCACAATTGCAGCAGGCATTTATTTCAGGAACAGATACTACACAAACCAAAGAAATATTCAGACTGTTTATGTCGCGTGAAGACATATAAGGTTGCTTAAAAAAGTAACAAAAAAAATTAATATCCGTAAAACAAATAAACAGCAAAGGCAAGTAAAATTGTATTGGTTGTACTGTGTAAAAATTGGCCGACGGTTGATGTGCAAGAAAAGACACAACCGAACTTGAAAAAGATTTCGAGCGGTTTCTAAGATCCGCTTTTAATTAATATTTAAATGCTTTGCCTCCAACCATGACTTCCTGGCTCTTTTCATCGAAGGTAGCTTTTAACCCGGTATGAGAAGCAGCAGTTGTCATAATGTTTGCGATGGAGTGGCTGTAGCCGGCTTCTGCAGGCGCATTAGGCTGCTTACGGCTGCGAACGCATTCCATCCAGTTTCTTATATGGTTTGAAGTAAGCGTGTCTCCTCCGGTATTGGCTGAAGCGATTACTTTTTCGGTACTGGCTAAACTCATCTCCGGCAGGAGGTTTGGCTGCATATTCATCTCGTCAGCAAACTTTTTTGTTAAGCCGCCTTTTGGAGATACTTTATTGGTATTCAGATTTAATTCACCGCCATTAGAGTAATATATTTCAGCAGGGTTCTCATCGCCATTGTGCTGGCGCGATGAAAAAGTAACCTGGAAACCTGTGGAGGGATCATCCTGGGGGCCATAGTCAAAAACTGCAGTTATCGTATCCCAGTTACGTCGTCCGTCTTTCCAGGCATAGATACCACCGTTAGCAACGGCGCTTCGCGGATGTTTCAAACCGCTGAACCAATGCACAGTATCAATCTGGTGACTCATCCACTGCCCCGGCAGTCCGGATGAATATGGCCAGAATAAACGGTATTCGAGGTATTTTCTCGGATCCCAGTCTTCTTTGGGGCGGTTTATTAAAAACCTGTTCCAGTCCGTGTCTTCCTTTTTTAACTGCGCTACCAGTACCGGTCGGCGCCACCGCCCGGGCTGGTTTACATTCCAGGTTAATTCAACCATCGTTATCGGGCCAAATTTACCTGATTTTATAAATTCATCTGCTGCATGATAGTTAGCGCCGCTTCTTCTTTGCGAGCCTATCTGCACAATCCTGTCTGTCGCTTTAATGGCTTTTAGGGCAGCACGGTTATCTTCCATGGTTTCTGCAAAAGGCTTTTCTACGTACGCATCACAACCTGCGGTTACTGCCTGTATAGCGTGTGTGGCGTGTTGAAAATCGGCTGTGCTTATAAAAACTGCATCGGCCAGCTTTTTATCGTACAGCTCTTCATTGTTGCGACAAGCGGTAATGTCGTGCCCCATTTTTTCTTTCCATACAGCAACACCTTCTTCCCGTCGCTTTTTCCATATATCCGATACAGCAACCACATCAAAATTAAGCTCTTTATAACGATTCATAAAGCTTGGGATGTGCGAACCGCGGTGCCGGTCTGAAAAACCTACCACGCCTACTCTCACCCTGTCATTAGCACCAATAATGCGGTTGTAGCTTTTGGCAGACCACCCGGTATTTGCCACTGCTGCTCCGGCTGCTGCCAGCGCAGTCTGTTTGATAAAAAAACGACGGGAATTTTTCATAATGGCAATATTAATATGGCTGTAACTTAATCATTTAAATAGATTCTGTTTAAGAACAAGATAAAGATGCTCTTTCGACAAAAGTAAATCGTTCGCTTTTCAAGTTATGAAGCATTTTATAACAAGCGGGAAAATTACTTATAAACCTGCATTAATTGATAAAGGCAACAATGATGCGTTTTTTGTTTAAATTAAAAACATCCTGCTAATGTTTACATTATATTTCAGGACGTTTTTTAAAATTTCCTTTTCTAAAAAATAAAAAACAACTGCACTTAAAAGATAGAATGCCGGCGAGGTAAGCTAAAAAATTCTAAGAATATTATTCGTGAACAGCATGTTGTTTTGCCTTTGAAAAGACTTTTGTAAGATGATGTGTCCGTTCGACCGGTACGGTATTTTTTGCAGGTTTTTTTCTGTTTAATAAATAGGCCACAACTCCTGCTGCAGTTAATGCAACCATAATAAAAGTTTTCTTCATTTTATATTTTTAATAGTAATAATAGTAAAAATTATGCCTTTAAATTGTCGCACTTAAAACGTATTATTATAAAGCTTTTGACAAAAGTCTATTGTATTATCAAAACATTCATTATTACACATATTCCTTGTAAAACTTACCCGTGCCTTGTTGCCCTGGAGGCTTTTAATTTATCATTAATATAGTACAGCACATCTTCGTTTGAAGGATGCTGTCTTAACCAATTATAACCGGGTGTATTTTGCCTCATAAAGTTTTGCAATTCTTCACCTTTTAATCCTGTATAATAAGCAACAATATAAGGTGAATAGCGGTAATACACATACTCAGTGTTTTCTCTTTTATCAAACATATCTTCATCTTTTTTTCTATTCCTGTATTTCTTCTTAAAAACTTTGTCAAGGTTAAAAGTGAGGCCAAAACCTGAAGGATGAGACGAAGAAAGTGTTTTCATAGGTTTTCCCATATCCTGTTCAAAAGATGCTTTTCTTTCTGCACTGTCTGACTGGTATTTATTATACTTTGTCGTTACTGTCACAGTTGGTAAAATGCTTCCGGCAGGAGATAAATACATACTGATAGTATCGGTAAAAATAAATGAGTAGACCAACGTATCGTAGTGATAAGACCTGGCAGACCCATACATAAAATCTCCGGGAGCTGCCTGAATGCGAAAGAAACCTTTCTCATTGCTTTGTGCACTTTTTTTGCCTGTTGCGTTGGTAATTGTTCCGTTTGCAACGGCAAAATGGGTAATACTATCCAAAAGATAACCATTTATAAGTCGTGGCTGACTGTTAGCCGCAGAAGAAATAAAAATCAGAATAATAATTAAAGAGTATAATCTAAACATATCTTTCTTTATTACAATGAAAGTAAATTAAGCAGATATAATAAATGGTTAAAATAAGGGATAAGTTTTTTTACAACAGCTTCAGGAAGCATTTTAAAAAGATTATGCACGATAAGATTAATAAAGACTATTATCTTACATCTTCTTAGCATTCCTTCCTGTAATTGGTTGGTATTTTTCAGAACTGGCTGAAAGAAATTTATTTTATCTGCTTTAGCTGTTTGTGTATTATTCCTGCACAAAACTGCTGCAGAGCAGTTGAATAATGAATTAGCAGCCAACGCATGTAAGCTGTTTTACAGAGGAGAATTTTTGCCATTACAACACTTTTTATTATATAAAATTAAAAATAAATATGTAAGGGAAATATTAAATTTTATCTGCTTTGCTTTAAAGGTTAACCTTTTTTGAGATTGTATTTTTTACTCACCTTTCTGCTGTTAAAATACCTGTTAAGCTCTTCTTCTGTCATATTGTTTGTCATTTCAATCGGTACATCTATTAACTGCAGCTGGCTTTATTTCAGCTCCTCTTTTATTTTTGCCGTTTTCTGCGATATTTCAGGGTCTTTCTCACCTATAAGTTTATTATCCTGCAAAACATATTCGAGCCTTTTAATAGAAGAACGGACTAAAGTAGCCTGGTTTTGCTCGGCATTTTTGTTTGGGGCTGTCGCTTCCTTCAAAGGAGACAAAACCAAACCGACACTTGGCAGTATGAGACCGGTACGTTTTGACTCATCATTATTTGAAGTTGATAAAACGGTGCCCGTAAGAGCTGCTGATGCGGCCGTAAGATCAAACGCTGTTCGTGCTCCCTTTGTTTTTTTAATGGTCTTATCCAATTGCAAAAAAGTAAACTTCAGCTTAACTATATACGAATTCATATCGTGCAATAACTGGTTGTATTGCAGCACTGCAAGCGGATAATTTAACCCGTTTCTTACAATTATCTGCAGCCTCGCTGTGTCCTGCATTTGAACTTTGGTAGTGCCGATAAAACTTACCGTTACAGCCTTCACCTTTCCCGAGTCGTTCTCTTTGTACAAAATCATAAGAAGGCATCCACCTAAATTCATCATCACATTTTTGCACCGGTGTAAACTCTCCGACAGGAACACTGGTAAGCGTAAGTATATTTTCAAAAGGAAAATTTCCTGTTTCACATAAAACCTTAAACTGCAGCAGATCACCCTCCTCCATCCAAATTGTACCGCTGACAGACGGTTTTATATAAGATGGTATAATTTCTGTGTTAAAGAAAACAATGGTAAAATTAGTATCAGTTCTTTCTTTGGGATTGGTAAGATTTTGTATGCCGAGACTGACCTTGTAAGTAAAGTCATATTTAAGCCTGCCTGAGAGAAAGTAAGATTTATCAGCTTTAAAATTCAATACTCCATTGTCTTTATTTAAGCGCAGCCCGACAGGAGCATTCTTAAGATACCAAAAATACCCTGATAATGGTTTGTTTATTTGAAACTGGTAAGTTAACAGCGAGTCTGCATGTACAGAAAAAAAAGGATTGACATTTATAATGCGAAGAGATGTATCAGCATGGAAAGTAACCATTGAATCTGCATTTGCAAGCCGTGCAGAGTCGCGGTAAGACTGATGGGAGGTGGCGTTTTGAGCAAGACAAAGTAAACATATAACTGAAAGTAAAAAACTTGACCAGAATTTTTTCAGCACAGGAGATGATTTTATAATGCTGCAATATTAAACAATAATAAAGAAGTGCAGTCTGTAGAAGTGGGGAAAGCAACTAAATGAAAGAATTCTTTGTCAAACATATGTTTTTACTTTTAATTATGTGTGACCTGCTAAAAATTAAAAAGAAAATTTTTTATTTCTCTTTACCAAAAACAATTTTTAAAACAAAACTTAGTTTTATAACTGGAAAATAACAAACTAAAGAAATACGTGAGTCATAAGAATTTTATAAATTACAGTCTATACAACTATCTATATGAAAAGCAGCTATATCCCACTGAAAAAGTTTGAAACTGGCAAGCCTGGAAGATCTGTATTAAAGAAAAACAGGAGAAAGTTTTCTTCGCATTTGCCAGGTAATTACAGTACACTGCTGCAGTTGTACTATCTTAATAAAAAGCAGGCCCTTCCTAAAAAGGAGCTGACATATACCAGGTTAACTTCAGGTAAAGCCGGCAAAAAAATATCAAAACCTTCCTTTTCAATATCCGCCTGGGTTGCTTCCTTTTTAACTATCAATGTATCTTTATTAAAAAAAGTAAAACAGGGAATTGCACTTGTAACAGAATAATTTATGGATTTTAGAGTAACTTTTAGTGTAAAAAGCAATTTTTCTATTTATGTTAATAGAAATCATATACTCTCTGTATGAATTCTTAAAAATAAATAAAATCTTGCCTGTTAAAATAAATCAGAATATTTTCGCGTTTTACTGTCACACATCTTTTTGCTGTTTTATTATATGATGTAATAAAAGCCATCTGTCATCACCATTTTATATATGCTTATGAAGGTTTACATTTTAAATCGAATTAAATTGTTTTTAATTGTTATTATTATAACCAATTTAATTTCTTCCTGTGCTAACAGTAAACGCGCTGTCTATTTTAATAATCAACCTGAAGGCATTTATAATAATACTGGTCCTGTTTTGCAGCAAACTATAAGCTCAAGTGATATATTGAGCATCAATGTAAGCAGTTTAAATCCGGAGGCATCTCAGATTTTTAATACAGCTGCCATATCTTCAAGTAGTTCTATTGGTAATACTAACAGAAGCGCGGGCGGATATTTAGTGGAGCAGGATGGTACAATTCAATTTCCGGTTTTAGGAAAAATACAGGTGGCCGGTTTAACAAAATCCGAACTTACAGAATTTTTGCGAAAAACGCTTGAAGATAAAAAGTTGTTGATCGATCCTATAGTGTCCGTTAACTTTCTTAATTTCAGAGTTACGGTGTTAGGAGAGGTTTTGCATCCGATGGTAGTGACCGTACCCAATGAAAAAATATCTCTTCTTGAGGCAATAGGCACGGCTGGCGATCTTACTATTTTTGCCCGACGAGATAATGTTTTACTTATAAGAGAAGAAAAAGGCAAGCGGTTATTAAAAAGGATCAATTTAAATTCTGGAGATATCTTTAACTCGCCTTATTATTATCTCAAAGCAAATGATATTGTTTATGCCGAACCCAATAATACCAAAGTATTTGCTAACTCTGATACCAGGCAACTGCTTCCTGTTGTAATTAGTGTATTAACGCTGATAACTCTTATATTATACAGGTTAAAGGTCAAATAATAACTTTTATAATATACAGGTTAAAGCTTAAATAAAAATTTAAATGAATATAGATAACTCACCATCCGCTAATAATAATCAAAATACTGAGACTTCTTTTTTTGAAGATATCAGTTATAAATTTTTGCCTTACTGGCCATTATTTATATTCTTTCTTGTTACGTTTTTCATATTTGGCTGGCTATACATGCACTACGCTACGCCTATCTACGAGACAACGTCAACTTTGTTAATTAATGATAAGAAAAAAGGGGCTGATGAAAACAAAATAGAAGAATCTGTTAATTTATTGACAGGCAACACCTTGGTCGAAAACGAGGTTGAAGTCATTCATTCGAGAGAATTAATGCAACGGGTTGTTAAGAAATTAGGTTTATATGCTCCTTTTTTTGAGAAAGGTTTACTTGGTAAAAGAACGGCAACTTCTGCTTATAGTACCTCTCCCGTTTCCATTGAGATAAGTGATCCTGATCATATCAATGATACTTCGGAAGTTTATTTTACTTATGATCCCAAGAACAAAACAGTTACGATAGACTCAAAACATTATCCTCTTGGCCAGTTTGTTTCTACACCTGTGGGGAATTTAAAATTTATACCAAATCCACACTATTACTTGCCAGCCGAAAGGCTCCTGTATTTTTCATTAGCAGAACCAAAAAACATAGCCGGCTCCTATCTTGGCAATTTGACTGTAACTCCTACTACCAAATCGTCGAGTGTTGTAAATTTAGTTCTTGATGATGAAGTGCCCCAAAGAGGTACAGATGTTTTAAATACACTAATGGACGAGTACAACAATGCGGGCGTAGAACTAAAAAACAAGATTGCAGAAAATACAATTGCTTTTGTAGATGAAAGATTAGCCAAAGTAACAAAAGAACTTAACGACGTAGAGAAAAAGGTACAAAACTACAGGGATAATCAAGGTATTGTTGATTTAAGCACACAGGGAAAACTGTATTTGGAAAGTGTAGGTCAAAATGACCAAAAGCTGGCGGATGTAAATTTGCAATTAGATGTTTTAAACCAGGTTGAAAAATATGTAACAAGCAAGAGTAACTCAACAGGTATTGTTCCTATAACGGTAGGTGCCAATAACCCCGAGCTTAGTAAGCTTGTAGACAGGCTGTACCAATCGGAGCTTGATTACCAGAGATTAAAACAAACAACAGGAGAAAATAGCCCTATTCTTCAGTCGTTAGCCGGTGAAATAGACAAGGTAAGGCCAAGTATATTAGAAAACATCCGTAATCAAAAGGAAAGCCTGCAGGCAGGATTAAGAAACCTCAGCAGTACCAATACAGCTTATAACTCTCAGCTGCAGGCTATACCGCAAAAAGAAAGAGAGTTAATAAGTGTAAGCAGAGACCAGGCTGTAAAAAATAATGTCTACTCATTTTTATTACAAAAAAGAGAGGAAACTGCTCTTGCTTATGCTTCAGATGCAGATAACAGCAGGATTGTGTCAGCAGCTCAAACCGGCAATGTTCCGGTAAGCCCTAAAAAAATGATTGTATATTTAGCTGCAATAATGCTTGCCTTTGCTGCTGCTATCGGAACAGTGCTTGCTAAAGAAATGTTTACAGGCAAAGTAATGTTCCGGTCAGAAATTGAAGATTTCACAACCATTCCGATAGTCGGAGAAATATCTTACTTTAAAGATAAGAAAGGGATTTTCTTAAAAGGACAAAACAACCGCCTGATCCAGGAACAATTCAGGCAATTAAGAGCGGCAACAGGACTATTTAATAAAACAAATACTATTAAAAAGATCCTTATTACCTCGAGCATTTCCGGCGAAGGCAAAAGTTTAATAAGCGCTAATCTGGCCTTAAGCCTGTCAAGGTCTGGAAAACGTGTTGTATTATTAGATATGGATATTCGCAACCCGCAGTTTTCCAAATTATTTAAATTAAGGAACTCTGTTGGCATAGCAGAGTATCTTGAAGAAGATATTGAGGCTGACAAAATCATTGAAGAAACGGAATTTCACAACCTTTATATTATACCGACAGGTACAACCAAAGCTAACCCGACAGAGCTTCTTTTAAAGGGAAAGCTGACAGATTTATTCAATTATCTTGAAGAAGAATTTGATTATATTGTGGTTGATACTTCACCTGTAAACCCTGTCAGTGATGCCTACATTCTCTCAGATTTTTGCGACATGACTCTCTATGTGGTAAGACATAAATATACCCCAAAAACAATTATAAAAAAGCTCGATGAAAACAGTAGATTTAAACCTTTAAAAAATATGGTAATAGTTTTTAATGGTATTAAACCAAGAGGATTTATCAAACGTGACTTCGGTTACGGATATGGTTATGGATATGAAAGCAAGTACAATGAAAAGTACCTGATTTCGTAAGAGTATCAATAATCGCATAAGTTTTTTATAAAAAGAAGTGTTCTCAAAAAATAGAATTGAGGGCACTTTTTTTATAATATTATGAGATATGTTTATGAAAAAGTTCAGATACTATTTTCAGGTAAGTAATAATTTGTTGCTAAAACAATAGTTTAGGAAATTTTTTAGCAGCCAAATGATAACGAGCAGTTATTATCAGAAAAGCACTTATTTCCGTTCTGGTTTTATTATCAGTCTTACCGGCTATATATATACTTAAGAGCAGACCTGTTTAAAAGTAAACATTCAATGAGATGGCATAAAATACGGGGATGCACACGAACAAGCCATCTCAAATTCAATGTTCAGAAATATACTAACAATAAAAAAGCCTGATTAAATATTACAGCTTATTTAATATATTTTAAACGTAATTTGCTATATCATTAAAATCAGTAAAAAATATCCTTCCTGCCAATTTTTGTAATTTGCCCTTTTTTATGGAAAACAAGCAAAAAGATTTAAGACGGGAGCAAGCTCTGACATATCATTCCGAGGGCAGGCCAGGCAAGATAGAAGTAATTCCTACCAAAGAAGCTAAAACACAACGAGATCTCTCACTGGCATACAGCCCCGGTGTAGCAGAACCGTGCAAAGAAATCGCAGCTAACAAAGAAGATGTGTATAAATATACCGCAAAAGGCAATCTTGTAGGCGTAATAACTAACGGAACAGCCGTCTTAGGTCTTGGCGATATTGGCCCCGAAGCAAGCAAACCCGTAATGGAAGGAAAAGGTGTATTATTTAAAATATTTGCCGATATTGACGTTTTTGATATAGAAATTAATGAGAAAGACCCTGACAAATTTGTAAATATTGTTGCCTCGCTCGAGCCTACTTTTGGCGGTATTAACCTCGAAGATATTAAAGCGCCGGAATGTTTTGAAATTGAAGCAAAGCTTCGCGAAAGATTAAAGATACCTGTGATGCACGACGACCAGCATGGTACAGCTATTATAAGCAGCGCAGCGTTGCTGAATGCACTTGAGCTGCAGCGAAAAAAAATTGAAAAGGCAGAATTCGTAGTGAACGGAGCCGGGGCAGCAGCTATGGCTTGTGTAAAATTATATGTCTCACTTGGTGCCCGATACGAAAACTTTATAATGTTCGACAAAGACGGAGTGCTGCACAAAGGCAGGCCGGACCTTGATGAGGAAAAACAAAAATTTGCAGTTAACCGCACCGACTGGTCGCTGGAGAAAGCCATGAAAGATGCAGATGTTTTTCTTGGTTTAAGCGTTGGCAATGTGCTTACATCAGAGATGATTAAAAGCATGGCTAAGAACCCTATTGTTTTTGCCATGGCAAACCCTGATCCTGAGATACCGTATGACATAGCTGTGGAGGCACGCAAAGATATTATTATGGCCACCGGCCGCTCTGATTTTCCTAACCAGGTTAACAATGTGCTTGGCTTTCCTTATATCTTTCGCGGAGCGCTCGATGTAAGGGCGACACAAATAAACGAAGCCATGAAACTGGCTGCGGTAAAAGCGCTGGCACAGATGGCAAAATCTGCCGTCCCTGATATTGTAAACATGGCTTACAACGAAAAAACCATTGCTTTCGGGCCTGAATATATTATACCAAAACCTTTGGATCCCCGTTTGTTAACTACGGTAGCGCCAGCAGTGGCGAGAGCAGCTATGGATAGCGGAGTCGCTCAACAACCTATAAAAGACTGGACTACTTATGTTGTAGATCTTAACAAACGCTTGGGGCTCGACAACCAGTTGTTGCGTGTCATTGGGGCAAAAGCACGAAGCAACCCAAAAAGAGTGGTTTTTGCAGATGCAGATAACATAAAAATCTTAAAAGCTGCCCAGATTGTTTTTGATGAAGGGGTTGCTTTTCCTATTTTGCTGGGCAATGTAAAAAATATTACTTCTATTGCGGCAGCCAATCACATTGACCTGGCAGACTTTCCGATAATTGATCCCGCAGGCGATGAATCTGAAGAAAAACGAAATGCGTACGGTACCCTTTTTTTTAATAAAAGAAAAAGAAAAGGATTTAATTATTATGAAAGTAAAAAAATAATGAAAGACCGCAACTATTATGGAAGCATGATGGTTGAAACAGGTGATGCAGATGCAATGATATCAGGGCTTTCCAAAAATTATCCTGAAACTATACGGCCTGCTTTGCAGATTATAGGAAAAGAAGAGCAGGTGAAGAAAATAGCAGGAATGTATATAATTATTACAAAAAAAGGACCGCTGTTTCTTGCCGATACTACGATAAACTTTAACCCGACTGCAGAAGAAGTTGCAGATATAGCCATCATTGCGGCAAGAGAAGTTAACCAATTTAACATTACTCCCCGTATTGCTATGCTTAGTTACTCTAACTTTGGCAGCAGCGACTCGCCGGAGGCAGAATTGATGGCCAGTGCTGCAGCTATCGTAAAAGAAAGAAGACCTGACCTGATAGTGGACGGAGAAATGCAGGGGAGCATGGCTTTTAATTCAGAAATATTAAAAGAAAATTACCCTTTCAGCGAACTTGCCGACCAGGAGGCAAACACTTTAATTTTTCCTAATCTTGCCGCAGGTAACATTGCCTACAATTTGCTGAAGGAAGTTGGCGGGGCAGAAGTTATAGGTCCTATTTTGTTGGGTCTGAAAAAACCAGTGCATGTGCTGCAGTTAGGCAGCAATGTACGAAGCATCACAAATATGGCGTTAATAGCTGTGATAGATGCACAAATGAAATCAAAAAGTGACACAGTGAAAGAAATCAGCATCAGCAGTTGGTGGAAACGCAGAAGGAAACCGTAAAATTATTATTAACTTATTTACCAATATTCATGAGGTTTTTTACCAAATTCGGACAATATCTGCTCCTGCTTAAAGGAATGTTTACCAGGCCCGAGAACACTAAAATGTATTGGCGGGAATTTATGCACCAATGCGTCGAAATAGGCATCGGTTCTTTGCCGATAGTCCTTATTATATCCCTGTTTCTTGGCGCTGTTACGACCGTGCAAACTGCTTACCAGTTAGTAAGCCCGCTCGTGCCAATGAGCACTATCGGCCAGGTGGTAAGAGACAGCATGATACTTGAGCTCGCCCCTACTGTAGTCAGTATTGTATTAGCAGGCGTGGTAGGAAGCAAAATAGCAAGCGAGCTCGGCAACATGCGTATAAGCGAGCAGATTGATGCGCTTGAGATTATGGGTATCAACACAAAAGCTTACCTCGTTTTTCCAAAAATTGCAGCTGCATTATTAACGATTCCGGCACTTATTATCATGGCTGCTTTTTTAGGCATTTTTGGCGGACGTGCTGCTGCAGACTTTTCAAACATCGTTGCAGCAGATATTTTCGACATCGGGCTGCGCACCAATTTCTCTCCTTTTAATGTTTACTTTGCCTTAAGTAAAGCGTATACGTTTGCATTTATTGTCAGCAGCGTGCCTGCTTACTATGGATATTACGTAACAGGAGGCTCGCTCGAGATCGGACGTAACAGCACTACCTCAGTGGTAGTTAGCTGTATATTGGTGCTTATTGCTGACTATGCCCTTGCAGCATTGCTGCTTTAAATTTTATACAATGATTGAGATAAAGAACTTAAAGAAAAGTTTTGGAGAAAAAAACATTTTAAACAACATCAGCGTTGTAATGCAAACAGGCAAATGCAATCTCATTATCGGCTCCAGCGGCAGTGGCAAAACTGTTTTATTAAAATGTATTGTAGGCTTATTTTCCCCAGATGACGGACGGGTTATTTACGATAATCAAAACATGACAGAAATGTCGGTTCAGGATAGGAAAGTATTGCGCCAGCAGATAGGAATGCTTTTTCAGGGATCTGCTTTGTTCGATAGCATGACTGTGGAGCAGAACATAAAATTTCCGCTCGATATGTTTACCAACTTGAGGCATCGGGACAAAATGAAGAAAGTAAATGAAGTTTTGGCAAGGGTAAACATGGAAGGCGTAAATGCTAAATTTCCTGCCGAAATAAGCGGGGGAATGAAAAAAAGAGTTGGCATTGCACGATCTATTGTGCTTAACCCTAAATACCTTTTTTGCGATGAGCCAAACTCAGGTCTCGATCCGCAAACCTCGCTGGTTATAGACAAGCTTATTAAAGATATAACTAAAGAATTCAACATAACTACAGTAGTCGTTACGCACGATATGAACAGCGTAATGGAAATTGGTGATCATATTTTTTACATGTACCAGGGGCACAAACAGTGGGAAGGTTCTAATAAAGACATTATTCATAGCACCGACGAAAAATTAAATGAATTTATATTCGCCTCCGACTTCTTACAGGATGCCAAACAAATGCGTGTTATGGAAGAAGCTGAAAAGGTGAAGGAAGAAGCATAAAATACTGTATAATTACTTCAAACAAAAACAGGTAATTTATTATGTTTTGCTCTAATTCTTAACTCTTCATTTCATTCTTATTCTATAAACGTTTCTTCTTTTTTTGGTACAAATTGTACAATCTGCATTATTAATTCCTTCTTATAATTTGCCTAATTTAATTTATGCTGTTTTAACTGTTATATCCTATTTTTGCCCAACTTTAAAAACTACATTAAACGTTTGCTATGAGTGTATTAGTGAATAAAAACTCCAAAATAATTGTACAGGGGTTTACCGGTACAGAAGGAACTTTTCATGCTGCGCAAATGATGGAATACGGCACAAATGTAGTTGGCGGAGTAACCCCGGGAAAAGGAGGCTCTGTTCACCTTGACAAGCCGGTTTTTAACACTGTAGCAGACGCTGTGCAAAGTACCGGAGCTGATGTAAGTATCATTTTCGTTCCGCCCGCATTTGCCGCAGATGCTATTATGGAAGCTGCAGACGCGGGTATTGGTTTGGTAGTATGCATTACCGAAGGTATCCCGGTACAGGATATGGTTAAAGTAAAAAATTATCTTCTTAGCAAATCTGCCCGTTTAATCGGGCCAAATTGCCCCGGTGTCATCACTGCAGACGAAGCTAAAGTGGGTATCATGCCTGGTTTTATATTTAAAAAAGGTAAAATCGGTATTGTATCAAAATCAGGTACACTTACTTACGAAGCGGCAGACCAGACAGTAAAAGCCGGTCTCGGTATCTCTACCGCTATCGGCATCGGCGGTGACCCGATTATTGGCACTACTACCAAAGAAGCTGTTGAGCTGCTGATGCAAGACCCGGAAACAGAAGGTATTATTATGATTGGTGAAATCGGCGGCGGAATGGAAGCCGAAGCAGCATATTGGGTAAAAGAAAACGGCACCAAACCTGTTGTTGGATTTATCGCCGGGCAAACTGCACCTGCCGGCAGACGCATGGGCCACGCAGGTGCAATTGTCGGCGGCGCCGATGATACTGCCGCAGCCAAAATGAAGATTATGAAAGAATGCGGAATTACTGTGGCAGACAGCCCGGCGGATATTGGAAAAACAATGGCAGAAGCATTACAAAGATGAAAGTTAAAATAAACAAGAGGAAAAGCCGGACTTTTAAAAAGCCTGGCTTTTTCTTTTAAAATAATAAGAAGCGATACATACTCATTTCGAAAATTCAGCCTTTTCTTTTTTATAAAATACTCCGATGACTATTGATTACCTCATTATCGGTCAGGGAATTTCGGGTACTTTTTTAAGTCATTACTTATTGCAGGCAGGAAAAAAAGTAATTGTTATTGATGAAGACAAACCTTTTACTGCAAGTAAAGTTGCCAGTGGCGTAATAAATCCGGTTACCGGAAGAAGAATTGTGCGAACCTGGAGAATTGAAGAATTACTGCCTTTTGTATTCGATGCTTATACTGAATTGGGAAACGTTTTAGAAGTGAATCTGATAAAAAAGTGCAAAATTCTTGATTTTCATGCAAGCCTGCAAATGAAGGAAGCGTTTGAAAAACGTTTAACCGAAGAACAGGAATACCTGCATACATCCTTTGACTCAACATGGGAAAGCTATTTTAATTATTACTTTGATTTTGGTGAAATCAGCCCTTGCCTGCTTATAGATATTAATGTAATGCTGGAGAAATGGCGGAATAAGCTGCAACAGCAAAATGCTTTAATTACCGAAGCTTTTAACTGGGATAACTGCATAGTTAATAATGACCACGTTGTATATAGAAATATTACGGCAGAAAAGATTATTTGCTGTGAAGGAACTTTTGGTGTTGAAAACCCCTTTTTTAGAAATCTTCCTTATGCCGTTAATAAAGGAGAAGCGATTATTGCAAGCATACCTGACCTTTCGCAGGAAAATATTTACAAACAGGGCTTAAGCATAGTTCCGTGGAAAGACAATTTTTTCTGGATCGGCTCATCTTACGAATGGAATTTTGCAGATGCACAACCAACGGCAGCATTCAAACAAAAAGTAATTGCCCATTTAAATAATTGGTTAAAAGTGCCTTTTGAAATAACAGATCACTTCGCCTCCGTACGGCCTGCAAATATGGAACGAAGACCTTTTGTTGGTCTGCATCCGAAATTTGCTGCAGTTGGAATATTAAATGGCATGGGAACTAAAGGATGTTCGCTTGCGCCCTTTTTTGCGAAACAGCTAACAGAGTATGTAACGGCAGGAAAACCAATCTATGCCGATGCTGACGTAAAACGGTTTGAAAAAATACTTGCAAGAAAAATGAATTAAAGCTTCTGTGCCTATTTTTGAGTCAAATTCCTACAAGCATGAGTGATAATATTGAAGTGTATTCTATACCTGCAAGACATCGCAAAACAGAAAATCTCCTTATAATTATTGCTTATTACTATTTTATTGTAAAGCCAAGAGAAAAAAATGAGGCGGTTGCCTTTACATTAATAAAACAAAATACGTGACTTTATTATCTGTTTCTCTGTAATCTTATTTGCCTTTTGTTTTAATCTTTTGCAGCAACATTTGCTCTCCTTGTCTCATTTTGTCCAATCAGCTTTAATACAACATTAGATTTACAGGATAATTATGATTTATGAAAATCCTGAGAAAATTATTTATTAAAATAACTATAGTCCTTCTTTTGGCTGCAACTGCCTTAAGTTCACGCGCAGGTTCTATCAGCCCTTTTAGTGATTATGTAAATATCGGCAGTAAAATAGTTACTTCCGCAGATGATCTGACTACCTATTTAGGCGGAATTAAGGATGAACTGGTACATGAAAGCCTGAAACAAATACTGGCGGGGATAGCAACCTTAAAAGAAGGAAAGATAGGAGCAATAATAAATATATTTTTAACCACCGCTTCAAATTGGAACTGGGTTATAACAGAAGGCTCCTTACCGGAAGATGTAAATGGCAGAACTGAACTTACTTCCGGCATTGCCGTTACAACTCTGGATTACAGCAAATTAAAAGATGCTACTAATCTTTCTGTGGCAAGAACAATGATACACGAAATGATACATGCTTACCTGACATTATATTTTCAAAATGATCCTTTAAAGGCAAACAAAGATTATCCTGAAATGTTAGCAGCATGGCAGGCAAGTGAAAACCATGATTATAATGAAATTCAACATACAGAAATAGCAAAAAATTTTGTTGAAGATATTGCTGAATCTTTAAATGAGTTCGGACAAAAAGTGGGGTTAATCAATATAAATGACTCAGTGTATTATGATCTTGTCTGGGGAGGATTAGACTTTGGAAGTAATACTTTATTAACAGAAGCAGATAAGCAACGGATTCAAGATCGGTTAAGTGCAGAACAATTGAATATAGCATTTGATGCGCAAATTCCTGCCGGCATTAAATTAATTTCTGATTAATTTAATGCCGGCAAAAATAAATAATCGCATCTGCTTCGAAGTCAAAGGAATGAAACACGGACAATAAAACAAAGCCTTTAATATAATTTCTCAAAAAAGGTTGCCTTGCACTTGCAAAACAACTTTTCTAACATTAGTTGATTTTTATTAAAACCAACTTCTTATCCAAGTCTCGCTGGCTTTGCCCTGCAATCTTCTGAAACGACTATTAACTTCTAATCTATGCCTTATCATTGTAATAATCATAAGCGGAATAAATAATAGCGTTAACGGCGGAATACCGAGCATACTTATCCAGGTACCGCCGTATTCTCTGCGCATAGGTCGTTTTAAACGTTCTGCTATCAAATACATTGCTGGTACAATAACAAGCGTCATAAAAAAGGCGATGGTCAAACCGAAAATAATTGTCCAGGCCAAAGGTTTCCAGAAACTGGCGCTCGCTCCGCCAAAGAAAATGTGCGGGTTTAACTCAGAAAACATAGTAACAAAGTTGATATTGAAACCTATTGCTAATGGTATTAACGCAAGTATCGCAGCCAGCGCTGTCAGCAGCACCGGGATAATACGCGTTTTACCGGCTTGTATTACGGCTTCTCTTGTCTTCAATCCGCGACCGCGAAGCTCATCAGCAAATTCAATAACAAGTATTCCGTTCTTGACCACAATACCTGCCAGACCAATAATACCAACACCTGTCATAACCACAGAAACGGTCATACCTGTGAGTCCAAAACCGAGCAATACACCTATGATGCTGAAGAGTATTTCTGTAAGAATAATCACGGGTTTACTGACTGAATTAAACTGCAGCACCAACACAAATAAAATAAGCATTAAAGCAAATATCAAAGCTTTTGAGAGAAAGCTTGCGGTCTCTGCCTGCTGCGCGCCTTCACCTGTTTGGGTTATTGTAACGTCGTCACTCACTTTTTTAAAATCTGCAATTGCGCTGGCCAATTTAGCATTTACATCAGTGGGTGTATAACCGCTTAAAACATTGGAATATAACGTAATTGTTCGTTTTACATTCTTGCGTTTTATGCTTCCATAGGTACTGGTATAATCTGCTTTGACTAACGAACTGATAGGTATTTGTTTTATAGCTCCGGTCATTTCACGAAACACAACACGCATATTCAAAAGATCAGAAAGGCTTTTGCGCTGCAGCTCCAGGTTGCGCAATTGTATTTTGTATTCATCTTCACCCTGCTTTATTTTTGATACTTCGCGGCCAAACAAAGCGGTACGAAGCGCCATACCGATTTGTGCAGTTGAAACTCCTTCACTCATTGCTCTTTCCCGGTCAATAGTGAGTGTTATTTCAGGGTTGGTCAGATCAACATCAGGTTTTAATTCTTCTACGCCGGCAATCTGCAGCCTATCGAGATAATTTTTAAGATCAACGGCTGTTTTTGTTAAGTGATTAAAATCGTCGCTTGCAACTTCAATATTTATAGGCGGTTCAGTGGGAGGGCCGCTTGCCTCCTGGTCTACAGAAATAGCTGCGCCGGGAATACCTTTCATAACGGCGCGGATAGAGTCAAGGTAAGGAGCCGACGATACACCATGACGTTTTTCAAACTCCACAAAAGATACCTGGATACGGCCTAACTCCGGCCTTGTGCTCCTGTCTCCGCTTGCAGGGTCGGAGGCGCCGATAGCTACGTTTGATATTACACTTTCTACAACCGGGTTTGTTTTACCATTTTCATTGCCTAATACATGATTTACTCTTGCTTCTAATTTGCGGGTAACCGAATCTGTATAATCTACGCTGGTACCAACAGGCAGCTTCAAATACACAAATACCTGGTTAGGATCGCCTTTAGGGAAAAACACCACGGGAACTTTTCTTAGCGTAAATATAATTATTGAAAGAAAAAACAGGCCAACTGTGCCTAACAACATCCATACAGGTTTCCATCCATTCAAAGCCCAACGAAGTAAAGACTCGTAATGGCTCATAATGAAAGGAAGAGCATTGTTTTGAAATTTATGAATAAGATTATCTAATACATACGTATTTAAAAGAACCAGAAGCGCAAATAAAATAAGCAAATTACCTCCAAAGTAAAACCCAAAAACATCCAGTAAAATACCCACACCTGCCAGGCCGAGAAAAACAGGGCTTTTAAAAACAGCGCTTTTTGCAGGTTTGCTTTCTCCTTCCGGATGATTCATAAAATCAACCGCAAAAACAGGATTCATGATAAAGGCGACAACCAGCGAAGCCGCCAATGTAAATATGAGCATGGTAGGCAAATAGATCATGAATTTACCTATAATACCAGGCCAGAAAAGCAATGGAAAGAAAGGAGCAAGTGTCGTTAAAGTACCTGCTAACACAGGAATGAAAACCTCTCCGGCTGCCATACGTGCGGCAATATTGGATGATAATTTTCCCCTGCCTTCTACAAATATTCTGTGAGTGTTTTCGATGACAACAATTGCATCATCCACGATAATACCTAAACCAAACAGCAAGGCAAAAAGCACAATAAAATTGAGGGTAACATTAGAACCGGTTATTAATTCTGCCATCGGCAAAAACAAAAAGGCAACAAACATACTGAGCGGTACAGACAGGGCGACAAAAAAGGCATTTGTAATACCCATAAAAAACATGAGAATAATCAGAACCAGCACAAAACCGATAACGATTGAGTTAACAAGGTCATTAAAAGAAGTTCTGGTTGTTTTACTCATATCACTGGTAATAACCACATCGAGATTTTTGGGTAAAATGGTACCTTTCATTTCTTCTACCGTCTTTTTTACATCATCAGAAGTCTCTATCAGGTTTTCACCTGCCCTTTTTATTATGTTGAGTGTTACTACGTTTTTACCGTTAAGCCGTGCATAGCTTTCTCTTTCTTTTACCGTATCTTTTATGTCAGCAATATCTTTAAGGTAAATAGGCGCGCCGGAAGTATTGCGTACAATAATTTTTTGAATATCAAAAGCATTTTTGAACTGACCTTTTACCTGCAGCGTGCGCTTCATATTCCCTACTTCGAGCAATCCGCCTGATATGTCTGCATTCTCCCTCGAAACTGCGTTTGCAATATCGTCGAAAGTAATATTGGAAGCCTGCATTTTGTAGTTGTCTACATTTATCTGAAACTCACGCTCAGGAGCACCTACAATATCAACACGCGTGATTTGCGACAATTCTTCCAGCTTATCCTGCATATCATCAGCATACTTTTTAAGCCTCATCATATCGTAATCACCGCTTATGTTTACATACATAATAGGTATATCCGACAAGTTGACTTCCAGGACACTTGGCTGTTCTGTCAGGTCTGTGGGCAAATCTGTTTTCGACTTATCTACTGCATCTTTTACTTTTTGCAAAGCCACATCTTTCGAAACATTTGTGTTAAACTCTACTATAATAGCAGAATAATCCTGCAATGATGTGCTGGTAAGCTTATTAATCTTAGCGCCTGTAATTCCTTTTAATTGTTTTTCGATTGGCTGTGTCACCAGGTTTTCAATATCTCTGGGTGAATTACCAACGTAAATAGTTTGTACATAAATAGTTGGTATTACAATATCAGGAAACTGCTCTTTGGGCAAAGTAACAAACTGGGTAACACCAATTACCGATACAAAGATGACCAGGAGGTAAATGGATGTCTTATTTTTAATGGACCAGGTGGTTGGGGCGAATTCCTTAAACTTTCCTTTAATATTTTCGAAAGCACTCATTGTGTTTGTTTTTTAACCACATAGGCACAAAGGCACATAGTTGGTCGTTTATTGTTTGGGTAATGAAGCAAAAAGCTCATTAACCATTGTCTTTTGTCCTTCTTTGAAAATGTTGGTACAATTGAAATTTATAAGCAATCCCTTAGGCTTTTGCAGCAACTTCATATAGGTAAGAAGCTGAGCATCGTAAAGAGGATGTAAATTTTCAACAGCTTTTAATTCTACTATGATTATATTCTCTGCCAGCACATCCAATCTTAGTTCTGTATCTAACTGTTTTCCTTTATAAATAACAGGCACACTAAGTTGACTGCTAAATTTAATTCCTCTATCATTTAGTTCAGCTAAATAACATTTATGATAAACACTTTCTAATAATCCCGGTCCTAACTCTTTATGCACTTCTATGGCACAACCAATCAAAGAGTAAGTAAGATCATTTAAAAACTTTTGTGTTATCATTTCATTTCTTCCTATGTTTCTATGTGCCTATGTGGTTTATATTCTTTATGTTACAGTCGTTATACTCTGCCCGTCATACAAACTCTGAAAACCTTCGGTAATAATTACGTCCCCGGTTTTCAATCCATTTTTCACTTCAAGCCTTTCGCCGTACAATTCACCTACCTGAACAGCCCTTTTACGTGCAACAGTTTTATTTCCTTCTTTAGCAGCTACTAATACAAACTTTCCCTGCTCATCCGTCTGTAAAATATTCACCGGAACTGTCATGGCGTTGGGCACGGTATAATCCTGTATCTTAATTGTAGCAGTAAGGTTTGCTTTTAAACTTTTATCGTCCGGTACTTTTGCCTCGGCAATAAAACCTCTTGAAGTGGAGCTTATAGATTGACTGATTAATGATATGACAGAATTATATGTCTTATTAATGTCAGGAATAGAAATTAAAACCGGCGTTCCTTTTTTTACACGTGCTAAATAATTTTCAGGAATATCTGTTACCACTTTAAGATTGCTGTTGTTTACAATTTTAATACCTGCAGTCGGCGCACCGGTAAATGATTCACCAACATGAATATTTACTTCATCTGCTACTCCGGACACATTACTGATAACAGAAGTAGTGTTTAACTGCTCCTGGGCTGCTTTTACGTTTTCCTCCTGGGTTTTCAGTTGGTTTTGCAATACCTCAACATTTGTTTTTGCCTGCAGCAGCTGCACCTCGGTTCCTATGTGCTGATCCCATAAATTTTTTGTACGCTGGTATACATCTTTTGCAAGCTCCAATTGATTTCCTGTTGCAGCCAAACCTTGTCTTGCTGCAACAACGTTTTGTCTTACGATCGCATCATCCAGCTTTAAAAGCAGTTGCCCCTTTTTTACAAATTGACCTTCTTTTACATATACTGCCTTTACCTGTCCGCCCATTCCGCGCGGGCTTATATAATACGTATTTTCTGCATCCACTCTTCCCTGCAGATCTATATAATGGGTAAAACTCTCGATCTTCACTGTGTCTAACACTACAAGCTTAGCTTTTTCAGTTTTTACATTTGCGGTGTCAAGCGTGCTAAGTTCCAATTCCAGTTTTTTAATTTCCGCAGTGGTTTCGGCCTGGTCTTTTTTTAGCTTTTCAAGCTTTTCTTTTTTCCGGGTTAAATCTTTATTATCATTATTTCTGCCGCACGATACTGCAAAAAGTAACATGGCAGATAATAAGGAAATTTTTATAGAAGAATGCATAAAAAGTATTTTGATTTTTAAAAGCAACATTTAATCTAATTTTCCTAATGATGACAGGTAAGATATTTTAGCTATAATGGCATTGTATAAACCTGTGAAGTAATTTGACTGGGCAGTTTGCCAGTCAGTATCAGCCTGCAACACTTCGAAACTTGAGCCGATGCCTGCTTCAAATTTTTTCTTGGTAGTATTGTATACATTTTCTGCAAGCTGCACATTTCGTTGTTGTGCATCAAGGTTAAGCAAAGAGCTTTTCAGGGTTTCCTTTGATGCTGTTTGCTGCAGATCAATTACCTGTTTTAAACTTTGTACAGTATTGTCAACTTTTTGAAGAGTAAGCTTTTCCTGCTGTATTTTATATTTTCGCTGAAATCCGTCAAATATAGGGACGCTTAAATTTAATCCCACCAAAGAATTTTTAAGCCAGGATGTGGTTTTGTCAGTAATAAATCTCTGACCCTGCCCCTGTACCGTATAACTTAAAGCGGCAGACAAAGTTGGAATGTAACCTAATTTATATCTTTTAACATTTAAATTCTGTAACTGACGTGAATAACCGATTGCCTGTATTTCTTTGCGGTCTTCATACTTAAAATTATCATCAAGCACATTGCGTTTTACATCTTCATTGCTCAGATTTTCTTTTAAGATAACGGTGTCGCTTTGCGAAATGCCTATAGAATATTTAAGTCCGGCATAAGCAAGCTCTATTGAATTATTAAGTACAGTCTGAGAAGTTTGCAGGTTGGTCAATTGTACCTGCACTTTGTCAAGATCAAGTTTTTCTGCAAATCCGTTCACATACATAATAGAGTCATCGTGATACAGCTTTTGCAATCGCCTGATGCCTGAGTCTATAAATTCTGTCTGCTTTTGGGCAATCAAAATAGCATAATACCTTCTGTATGCTGAGTCTTTTACGCCTTCTTTTATCACTTCTAAATTGGCCTGAGAAAGATTTAAAGTAGTTTTACGTGCCTGAAGCCCTACAAAAACATCCGGCTGAAACAGCAATTGGGAAAGTGTGCCGCCTATGTTTATATTCCAGGGTTGAAAAAAACTGATTGCCTGAAATCTTGGGTCAGGTACTTTGATGGTTTGTGCTATCAGATTTTCTTTTTTCAATACTGAATATATTCCTGCTTCGGACGCATCAGGAAACAGAATTTGGGGCAATTTCAGGTAATGGCTGAGTGCAACAGCGCCTGTAACCTGTGGCAAAGCCTGGCCTGTAATTTCCCTGTTTTGTGCCCGCTGAATCTCAATATCCAATGCCGCGTTTTTTACAGACGCAAAATTGTTAAATGCTAAATCAATGGCTTCCTTCACTGTTAACTGATACTTTTTTTGAGAAAAAGCAATATTTACCAGCATTAGAAAAACCAGGGTAAACATCCATCGAAACCGTACCTGTTTACTCATTTTTAATTATTTTTTATTCTTTGTTGTTTATATTTCTTAATAAGTTTTTGTCCTTCAATTGTAGTGATGCCATACAAGTAAAGCTCAAGTGTTTCTATTTCCACCTCCAAAAGATTGTATTTTGCATAAGGAAAAATATCCTGGTTGAACGGAGTAAATAAAGTTTCTACCCTGAATTTTGTTATTACATCTACATTTATTTCTTCCCTGAAAAAACCTTCTTTTATTCCCTTTTCAAGGTTATTTTGCACTTTTTCAAAAATATAAGTGTTTTTATGATGATAAAACTTTGTGAACACAGCAGGAAAGAATTTTTCCATGTCTTCAAAGATTACCGGATTCATTTCAGACATTAAATCCTGCATCATTACAATGTTTAAAAAGATTTCCTGAACTGCATTTTCAGCCTTAGAATTATTATGTTCGCACGTTTCAACACTTTTGTTTATATGATTTTCTACCACCGCATCTACAATCTCATCTTTGTTTGCAAAAGACTGATACAGCGTTTTTTTGCTCATACCGGTTTTTACTGCGATCTCATCCATAGTAACCCTTCTAAAACCAAAACGATTAAAAAGTTCGTGCGCCTTTCCCAATATTCTTTCTCTGTTATCCATATTTATCTGGTCAAAACTATGGAAACGCTTTGAACAATTAAAGTTTCTACAGTTTTTTGTTTAAAAACGAAAGTTCCCCGAATATTATTATCAGAGGGCGGTTCTTTAGCAGAAAAAACATTCATATCAGCATACATTTTTACTGCCGCATTTTTCCCCGACTTACCTAACGAATAATATTGCCCTTTTAAACAATTCCATTTGAAAAAGCGCTTGATTTATTTATCGACCCTGCATTTATTATGACGGATAAGAGAAAACAATATTTTACAGAAATAAAAAAATAACCCGTTTGTTTCGTTATTTCTCATAAAATTTTTCTTGTTGCACTTTTCAATATAAGTTGCTGATGCCAAAATAAAGACATCAGCTGAAGAAAATGAGTTATTGGAATTAGTTACTTTATGACAGGTAAGAAGAAAAACTCTTTTGAAACAGCTTAATATTTACATGGCAGCTTTTAAAAAAATCATTATAATTTTGCCTTCGGTAAATAATGGTTAATTTTTTTAGCTTATATTGTTCATTTACTCAAATCGCCCTTAATGTTTTTAGAAGATAAGGAATTATTGCACCAGTTTAAGCAACCGGCAGAAAAAGAAAGGGCTTTTACAGAAATTATAAAAAAATATCAGGAAAAGCTTTACTGGCATATCAGGAGAATAGTAGTAGATCATGATGATGCTAACGACATTCTTCAAAATATGTTTATAAAAGTCTGGAACTCTCTGGCTAACTTTAGAGAAGACAGCCAGCTTTATACGTGGCTCTACCGGATAGCGACCAACGAATGCTTTACTTTTTTGGAACAGTTGAAGCGCAGGAGTTCTATAAGCCTGAGCGATGTGGAAAGCGGATTGGTAAATAAAATAAAGGCCGATCAGAATTTTGACGCCAATAAGCTCGAATGGAAACTGCAGGTGGCCATCCAGCATCTGCCGGAAAAGCAGCGGATTGTGTTTAGCTTGCGCTACTATGATGAGATGCCTTATGAAGAGATGAGCCGGGTTTTAGAAACGAGCGAAGGAGCGCTGAAAGCAAGCTACCATCATGCTGCAAAAAAAATAGAAAACTATATAATTAACCAGTAAGAATAAATTTCGAAACAGGAATTAAACTTTTGGTATCTAACTATTGTCTCAGACATGTAATTATATGAAAAACAAAAACATTATATTTGAAGAATTAAAGGAAATAAGCCCTTTAATGGTGCAAATAGAAAATACTAATGTATATTCGGTTTCAGCATCTTATTTTGATGAGCTTTCTTTAAAAGTTATAAAAAAGATACGATTGACGGAAAAACTTTATAATATCTCTGCACCTGTTACGCCTTATGGTATCCCCGGGAATTATTTTAAAAATCTGCCTGAAACGATTTTTAATAAAATTTTATTAACTCATGCCAACTCAATTGAAGTGCTTGAGGAGACAGAAGCAATTGCACCTATCCTTAATACAATAAGCAAAAAACCCGTTTATACCGTTCCTGCCGACTTTTTTGAAAATATGCAGATGCCCGTTATGGAAGTTAAAAAGCTGGAAGCAAAAGTTGTACCAATTAATAGCTGGTCCAAACTTTTTAAATTTTCTGCGGCTGCCGTTGTTATTTTATTTTCAGGAATAGGATTGTATACAATAACATCAAAGAATAATTTATCCATCGCTTTTGGCAATAATGCCCGGAATAAAGTAAAAAATTTAAGTAAAGAGGAAATTGTAAATTTTTTAAAATTCAATATTCCTGCTGAAAATGTTACTTCGGTTTCGCGATACAATTTAAAAAATGAGCATGCAATAAAAAGCTCTCTTAAACAGATATCTGATAAAGAAATACAACAATTCTTGAAGGAAACGGGAGAATCAGATGGTATTTAAAAAGAGCTAACACATGAAAAGAAAGTCAATTGTATTATTAGTTGTTTTATTAAACATTAGCTATTTTTGTTTTTCACAGGCCCAGGAAGGAATGTCAAAAAAAGTAGATAGTTTGCAGGTGGAATATTTTACGAAAGAACTCGTGCTTACTCCTGATGAGTCTCAAAAGTTTTGGCCTGTTTATAATAATTACAAAAATGAGATTAAGACGGTAAGAAAAGATAGTGAGAGTGATCCGATAGCGTTGGAAGAAAAAATTCTTAACATAAGAAAAAAGTACAAGGAAGATTTTAAAAAGACGCTCAATGATGATGACCGGGTGAATAAAGTGTACGTTTTGGAAAAAAGCTTCAGAGAGTTGTTGCGAAACGAATTGTTGGACCGTCAAAGCGGAACGAAGGAACCTGATAACTAAAAAATGCTCTTACCGACTAACATAATGCTTTTAATGAATTTAGCAATAGCCTGCTCTTAAAAGAGCGGCTTTTTTTATAAAGGCTTTTCTCCTGCTGAAAAAACCGGCGTTTTTATGTCATGGTAAAATAAAAAAGTCCAATTTTCGTGTTGGCCTTGCTGCCACCATTTTTGTCTCAGTTCCATACTTTTTTTGCCATCGAAGTCGTACTTGGCTGCAAATTTTCTCTTCATTTGCTGAAGTTGCGGAGCTACATCACCTCCAAAGAAAATGGTTTCTTCATTTTCTTTTATCCAATACGCATAGTGAAACGGGCTGTGACCTCCTGTACGTTCGAAGTGGATGTATCCGTCTATGACTCCTGAACGTTCTAACAATACAGCTATAGGATTATTTATCAAAACAGGAAACTCATCTGACATGTAGCTGGGAAAACCTGTTTCAAAGGCATAGTCAATTTCTTCCTTAGATATATAATAAGTGGCATTTGGAAAAGCTAATGAATAATGGCCTAATTTATCTTTTACACTAATGCCACCCGCATGATCTTTGTGCAAATGTGTGAGAAGCACTTTAGTAACTTGCAAATTATTAAAGCCGTTATCCTCCAGATTTTGGTAAATCTGAAGTTTTCCATTAACAGAAAAACCAAGCCCTGTATCTAATAACAAAATATCTTTTGATGTTATTACCAAAAAAGGTTGTATTTCTACCAATAAGCTGCCTGCCAGCCTGTATTGCAGTTCGTCTTCATTCACTTTAAAAGGAACAAATACTTTTGATTTATCTATTGAAAAAGCGCCTTCGCCCAGCGGAATAATCTTCATGTATTCTTCAACTCCAAAAAAAGGAGCCTCTATGATTTTTTTAAACTAATTATAACTCTTTTCTTTTTATGAAACTTTTGGTAGACTATGGTCTATCAACTATGGACTGAACAGACGCTACCGCAGTATCATTTGCCTGTCGGCATCAAGCCTTATTAAAATAAACAAAAGAATGGTAAAGGTAAGCAAAGAAGAACCGCCATAGCTGATTAAAGGAAGCGGGATGCCAATGACCGGGGCAAGGCCGATGGTCATGCAAATGTTTATGGCAATATGAAAAAAGAAAATACTTGCAACGCCATAAGCATATACTCGGCTGAAAGTACTGCGTTGCCTTTCGGCAACTCTCACTATACGAAACAATAAAATAGCATATAAACTTAAAAAAACAATACTGCCGGTAAAGCCAAAACCTTCGCCGATGGTACAAAAAATAAAATCCGTTCTTTGCTCAGGCACAAAATCGTAACGTGTTTGCGTTCCTTTCAGATATCCTTTGCCCACAAGACCGCCTGAGCCGATGGCTATTTTAGACTGAATAACATTGTATTCGCTCTGGTTTTGTTTTTTGCCGCGGCTTTTAGACTTTATTTTTTCCAGCTCTTCACGCTCTGCCGGATCCTGGGGGATATAAGGCTTACCAACCAAACTATAAATTCTGTCGCGCTGGTAAGGTTTCATTACTTTATTTATAAGATAAGGTATTGCTAAAGACGAAATAACACTTGCGATAGCCCAAACTCCGATTATTATCCATAGCAAAAAACGATTTCGCTTAAACATTTTACTGGTAAAAATGATAACTAAAACAGCAAGAACAGCATAAGCAATAAAGAGGGTCTGGGGAGAAAATATAAGTGATAATATAAGAATAACTGCTACAGATGCACCTGCAATTAGAATAAACGGCGGGAGGCCTTCGCGATACATTACCAGGAAAAATGAAAAATAAACCAGTGCAAGCCCCGTCTCATTCTGGCCAATAGTAATGATGGCGGGAAGTAAAGAAATAGCTGCACCAATAACCTGCGAATGTATTTTACTAAAATCCGTTTCCTGCCTGCTTATGTATTTGGCAAGGGCAAGACAGGTAAAAACTTTGGTAAGCTCAGATGGCTGTAAACGAAATCCGCCCAGTACAAGCCACGATCTCGAGCCCTTGACTTCTGACCCTACAAAAAGAGCAGCGATACAAAGGAAAATGCCGAAACCATACAGCAAATTAGCCGTTGCAGTAAAAAATTTACTGTCGGTTAATAGAATAAAAATAGCTAAAACAGAACAAATTCCAACCCACAAAGCTTGTTTACCATAGTCTTTGCTTTGGGTAAAAATAGGTTCAAAAATGTTTTCTCCTTCTTTATATTCATTGGCAAAAATCATTAGCAAGCCAATGATTACAAGAGCTGCATACAGCACTATCAGGCTCCAGTCAATTCCTTTAGTTATTGTATTACTGTTTCTCATGTTTGATGCTGTCTGACTTGCCTTGCTTATCGTCAGGCAAAAGCATTGGATTTCTTTCAGAATTTACTTCGCCTGTATCTTTACGGTTAGGCTCTGCCTCGGGGTCGAAAATTGTTTTTTCAGGAACGACCTTAGGTTGTTCTATTACCGTATCTACGTTCACTTCTTTCACCTGCGATTTAGATAGCTTAGCCTGTTTCACCGAATCTTTTACATAATACCAATGCTTGATAGCAGCGGGAATTAAATCAGCATTTGACACTCTGTCGAGGTTTGCCTTGCTGAAGGTCGAGATGGTGTCATTTAAATATTTTTCCATTAAAAGCGTACCTATCGGCCCTGCCCATGTGGCTCCATAACCTGCGTTTTCCACGACCACAGATACAGCTATCCTTGGGTTATCTCTTGGTGCAAAACAAGTAAATATAGAATGATTTTTACCATGAGGATTTTGAGCAGTACCCGTCTTTGCACAATATTGAACACCGGGAATTTTTAGAAAAGCAGCAGTGCCATATACGGTTACATCATGCATACCATCTAATACCGCCTGGTAATCTTCATCTGAAATATTTGTAACTGTATGCTTTTGACGGTATTTAGCTAAAAAAACGGTGTCACTGCTTGTTTCGTTTTGAATGCTGTCAACAAAATGCGGAACATAGTAATATCCTTTATTAGCTATAATGCTTACTACATTAGCCATTTGCAAAGGAGTAGCTGTCATCCGATCCTGGCCGATACCCAGTGTAAGAACATTACAACTGTTCCACCTGGTACTTCTGAAATCTCTGTTGTATCTGCTTGTATCGGGAATGCTGGCGTGATCTTCACTTGGCAGGTCTACGCCCAATCTTATCCCCATCCCAAAAGAATTCATGTATTCTTTCCACTTCAAATACCCCTTAACTGTATTATGAAAAGCCGGGTTATCAATAGCCATACGAAATACATTGGAGAAATATGAATTGCAGGAATTAGCCAGAGCCAAACGCAAAGTGTTAGCATGACCATGGCCGGCGTGCTCACACTTTACAGGACGGCCGCAGGCATAATAAGCGCCACCGCAAGGATATCCGTATTTAGGAGTGATAAGACCTTCATCTAACGCAACCAATGCACCTAACGGTTTAAAAGTAGAACCAGGAGGATACTGACCTTTGATAGCGCGGTTATATAACGGCCTGGCAGTGTCTAAAGCCATTCTGCCATAATTTTTTCTAAATGCTGCTCCGGCAAGATCATTAGGATCGTAGGCGGGGCCTGAAGACATAGCGAGTATGCCGCCGGTTTTAGGATTGATAGCTACGATAGCGCCAATCTTATTTTTAAGAAGTTTTTCGGCAAGCTGCTGCAGTTCGATATCAACACTTGAATATAAATTACGGCCAGCTTCGGCAGCAGTATCAAAAATTCCTTTTTCGAAGCTTCCCTGTATGCGGTTTTTATTGTCTTTTATAAGATACTTAATACCGCGCTGCCCCATTAAAACCTTTTCATACGATTTTTCCAGGCCGCTGCGGCCAACTAAGTCGCCAATCTGGTAAAAATAACCGGACTTTCTAATAATGGAGGTGTCTGCTTCGGCAACGTATCCTAAAATATGGGCAGCGGCTTTGTAAGGATAAGAACGAACGGGCCGCTCAGACAAATCAAAACCAGGAAACTTGTACATATTTTCATCCAACTGTGCCTGCAATCTTGCAGAGACAAAGGGTTCGAAAATACTGGGCCTGTATCTTCCATTTTTAACGATAGCAGTAATGAAACGTTTATTGAACTCTGCGGTGTCTATATTTAAAAGATGACACAAAGCAGTTGTATCAATCGCTTTTACCTGGAAGGGAGTTACGACAAGGTCAAAACGGGCAATATTATCAAGAATAGCATTTCCTTTACGATCGTAAATAATGCCTCTGCCGGGGTAAACAATTTTTTTTGCAACAGCATTGTCTTCTGCAAGTTTAGTATACTTACTTGAAAGAATTTGCAGGTTAAATAACTGGCCGGCGATGACTAAAAAAACTATTAAAAATATTAACTGAATTACTCTTTTCCGCGATTGGTTAAATTCCGGCATGTTGCCTTTTCTTTTTTAGAGAACGTGAAATTCTTTTATTCATGCAAATTTGCAATTTGTTTAGCAATTTTTGTGTAAATAAATAAAACAGTTGTAAGGATTAACTTCTCAGAAATAATATGTCTTACATTTCACCTAAAACTTTTTTAATATAAGCTGATATTTTCCCATGATATAAACTCTTAATGGGTAAATGAAAATAACCGGAATTTTTTTGCAGAGATTACAGAAGGTTATACTTTATGCAAAAAATTGAACTAAAAAGCATTAAAAGCATTAATAGAAGAAATAAACAAAAAGCTGCGCAAAATTAAAGTACGTTTATTTCTTTGCAAACTCAGTTGCCTGTTTATTCAGTTGTTCTGCCGAAATTGTTTTGTCACTATTATCTATTAATATCCTGTAACGAAAACTTACTGATGCTCCTTTTTTAAGTGAAAGATTCTTTTCGCTTTTGGCATTGGTAAAAACTTTTTCTGCCAATGGATTTGCAGCAAATAATCCATACCCGCGGGCATGCCAGAAAGTAGGATAATTCGGGTTTTTAGGGTGATCAATAATCGCAATGCTTATTGAGTCATTTCCCATTTTGCCGTAGACTTTGCACCAGACACCTCTTGTGCTCCAGGCATCATTGCCTTGTTTGCCTTCGCTGGTAAGATAATTGCCGTTTGCTGTCTTATCTGTTCCGCCTTTTACTACTGTCTCATTGCCTTTATCATCAGTAAATTTTTGATCTTCATTAGTTGGTATCTGTAATGCATGGGCTAATCTCAGCCCCAGCAAACCATCCTTGGCATCAGTAAAAGTAACGGAAGTATCTGCTTTTAAAACAGTTGTTCTGTCTATAATGCGTTGATGATCATTTCCGCTAAATTCAAACCTTGTAGTTTCTTCTAAAAGAATATTATTATTTTGATTTGTCCAGTTAGCATGATAGGATACTATTCCTTTCGGTCCGCTGGTTGTTTCAATAATCCGGTCTGTTTTTATCCATCCGTAATTGCGCTTTTTTTCTGCCGGAATTGCATAAGAATTGTTCCAAAAATCCAGTCCGTTTACATTTTCAAAATTAAACCATAAACCAATATGATGCGGATGATCTGTCGGATCGCCAGGCACAGCTTTCAATGGAAATCCCCTTGTTACAACTGTGCCGTCAGCTGCATAAATGGGAAATAAAACAGGCTTTTCCAAAGTATCAGGATATAAAAGACTTGTAAATGGTTTTTGGCCTATAAAAATATCTACCTTCTTTTCTTTTGAATCTTTTATAACTTTCACCATTTTATTGTTTTGAGAAAATGATGAAGTAAAAATGAAGAATAAAATAGTAAGTACAAAAAATGTAGGATTTCGCATTATATTGCTCTTTTGCTAATAGGTTAATAAAATACTGTTCAATTTATTTTATTTTTATCACTCTATAGATAGTCAACCCTGATATAAACGTAATCAGTCTTATGCTGCTGTTAGTCATTCATAGAAAACAGTGAATTATTAAAACCAACATCGCAAAAAAAACAGTACTATTAACAGCAATATCTAAAGGTAATACTATAATACAAAGCTAAAGGACATAACGATAATGCTTGTAAAAAAATGGTTTAGCCGCAAAAAAAAACAGTTTGAATAAAAGTGCAATTGTTATCGGGGCGGGCATAGTTGGCCTTGCCATGGCAAGAGGGCTGGCTGAAAGAGGATACGATGTGACGGTTTTTGAAAGAAATGAAAAAGCGGTCGGTGCGTCTATCCGTAATTTTGGTATGCTTTGGCCTATTGGTCAGCCAAACGGCCGAATGTATGAGCGCGCCTTGGTTAGCAAATCTGTATGGAAGCAGATTTGCGCGGAAGCCGGCTTATGGTACGAAGAGCGCGGAAGCCTGCACGCGGCGTATAATGAACTGGAGCAAAATGTGATAACCGAATTCGTTGAAGCTAACAAAAATACGAGACCGGTTTTTTTGCTGCAGGCAAAAGAAGCACTTGAAAAAAGCGAGGCATTAAATCCCGGAAGTCTGAGATGCGCCTTGTTTAGTGAAGATGAAATGATTATTGAATCGAGGGTAGCAATGGAGAAGACTCCGGAGTTTTTTACTCAAAAATATGGGACTGCATTTCACTTTAATACAGCTATAACAGCTATACAATACCCGGAAGTAAAAGCAGGGGAAAAAAGCTGGAAAGCTGACGAGATTTATGTTTGCAGCGGTGCAGATTTTGAAACTTTGTATCCAGATGTTTTTTTGGCGAATGCTTTTACCAAGTGTAAGCTGCAGATGATGCGTCTTGTTGCCCAGCCTGGTAACTGGCGCATTGGCCCATCGTTGTGCGGTGGCTTGTCTATGATACACTATAAAGGTTTTGAAGTGGCCTCTTCGTTGACCCAGTTGAAAAAGTATTATGAGCAAAATATGCCTGAGTATTTAAAATTGGGCATTCATGTAATGGTTTCACAAAACGCCGAAGGCGAGTTAACCGCAGGTGACAGCCACGAGTATGGATTGGTGCATGATCCGTTTGATAGGCAGTTTATAAACCAGTTAATTCTTGATTATCTGAAGCAATTTGCCCGGTTTAAAAATTGGCAACTGCTGCAAACCTGGAACGGGATTTATCCGAAAATGACCAATGGAAAAACTGATTTTATATACAGTCCTGAGCAGGGCGTAACTATCGTAAACGGATTAGGCGGCGCGGGAATGACTTTAGCTTTCGGTCTGGCGGAGGAAGTTTTGGATAAAAAAATTAGCTGAAAATTTAGACACCGCTCTTGGTCACTAATAATAATTAGTTGCGGCAATCATTCAAATTAAGTTTTTTATTGCCCTCAAAATGTTTTTAATTAAAATATAAGAAATAGAAAAACTGTCAGGATGATTTTTTAAAAAAATTTTGCCGCTATATTTTATAACCTATTTTTGCAACCCAATTCAAAGTATAAAGAATTGAAATTCCTCCTTAGCTCAGTTGGTTAGAGCATCTGACTGTTAATCAGAGGGTCTCAGGTTCAAGTCCTGAAGGGGGAGCATTGATAATGAAAGAGTTATACAAGTTATAGCTCTTTTTTATTTTACTGTTTGCACAATATTTGCACAAACTTTTCCTGTTTGCCCTTTTTATTTTTCTAAGAAATCAATTTTTTTTATTGCTCTTTTCTTTCACCCTGGGACTTTTTTATTAACAGTCTTTGACCATTTTGTTGAACCTTTTATGTTGCTTTTTTCTAATTTTATCTCTTCTTACTATTTTAACAAGCAAACTATAGCTTTTATATTCTTCAAATGAAAAATTGGGTAATACAAGGTTTTCTTTATGATATAAGTCCCTCTCCTCATAATTATATAAAGTTCAAATGGTATCACTTTTATTTCTGCAAAAAGGATGATCCCTCTATTACCGCTTCTTTATACCTCGATAACCTCGCTGACGAATTAAAACATGAAATAGCTACACAAACATCAGTAAATAAAAAATCTTTAACTCTTGCAGTAATAAAAAAAATCCTGGAGAATAAAGAGACAAAACAAGAATTGACTGTTTTTTTTGAAAGGAAACAAGCAGGCATTATAAATGAAGAAATAAAGCAGCTTTTAAATCAGGTAAGTTTTTTACTTAACAGTTCTCCTACTATACGTAAACAAATTACAGAAATAGAGGAACCACCTACTATCACAGATTTTCCCGTGCGCACATATGCTATAGCCACTCATATTTATCTAGAAATAAATAATAATGAATTCACTATGAAACGCTTATACGAGACACCACTGCATTGAAGGAATTTATAACTATAAAATTTAAAGCCTATAAAATATCAGGTAGAATTGCCGATATGAAAAGCTTTTCTTATAAGAAAATTTTGTCAGTTAAAAATAATGAGGGTGCAAAAGGACAATTAAAACCACAACTCAAACAAATTGCAAACAACCCTGCTTTATTTGGAAATGATGTTTCTGCATTTGCAGAAAATATTCTCATAGAACATTTCAAAAAATAACTACGAGAAGATATAGCAGAAACTTTTTCCTTATTAGCTCTGTAGCCAAGAAAAAAAGGTATACCCCTGACCTTTTTAGGGTATACCTTCCTTTTATTTTACTTGATTTCGTTAGCACATTTGCTTTTTAAAATCAAGTATATGTCTCCCTCCATTTTATTTAGTGATACACCGGAGAATTTTTATCAGCAACTCCGCGAATGTATTCAACAAACTATTAAGAAGGAACTCTCAACGCTCAAGAAAGAGGACAATGATGTTTATGTCAAAAAACACGAAGTCTGTAAGATGTTACAGGTATCGAAACCTACAGTTGATAGCCATGTTGTGCAAGGCTATTATAAAAAGCATTATATAGGGTCAAGAGTGTTTTATAATAAGCAGGAAATTCTGGCATACCTCACCAGAAGTAATAAGGCATTTTGATTATTTCATTCAGTCCTTTAATTATCTTTATGGATTACGTTCGTATAGGTACAACCTACTATAAAAAGGTTCGAAAGCCTTTGGCTTCGGGGGATGCAGTAGAATTTCTATTACCTTGGTCAACAGAGTGTATCAAGCAGGATCATGGAAAGCATTTTCTTTCCTCTGTTCCCCGCTTTGATGGATTTTGCCTTGTACCCAATCATTTGGAATATAAAAGAGAAGTTGAAAATTTCTACAACCGGTACCATCCCTTTTCACATCAACCCTTGCCTGGCTATCCGAAAACAATACTTGTTTTTCTAAATCATGTCTTTGGGGAACAACTCGATATAGGTCTGGATTACTTAAAAATCCTGCTATTGTATCCCATGCAAATACTTCCTATCCTGTGTCTTGTCAGTACGGAGCGGAATACAGGTAAAACGACTTTCCTCAATTTTCTTAAAGCCCTATTCGGTGATAACATGACCATTAACAGCAATGAGGACTTTCGCAGCAACTTCAATGCAGAATGGGCTCATAAACTAATTATCGGTGTAGACGAAACTTTCCTGGACAGGAAAGAGGATTCAGAAAGAATAAAAAATCTGGGCACGTCAAAATATTATAAGATTGAAGCAAAGGGACAGGACAGGCAGGAGATTGAATTTTTTGGCAAGTTTGTTCTATGCAGTAACAATGAAGATAATTTTATACAGATTGATGCCGGAGAGATACGATATTGGATAAGACGTTTGCCTCTGCTGCACCAGGAGAATAAAGATCTTCTTGAACAACTCAAGCAAGAAATCAACTTCTTTATTCATTACCTTATACAACGACCCTTTACCACGCACTCTGCTACAAGAATGTGGTTCACCCCCGGTCAAATAGTTACCAGTGCCTTAAAAAGAGTAAAAAAGTACAACCGTAACAAGCTGGAAGTAGAAATGGCTCAAATCCTCTTAACAATTATTGACCAAAAGGAATTGTGCGAGATATGCTTTTGTTTATCTGACATGCAGGATTGGTTGCAGAAAAAAGGCTTTAGAGGTTATGACAGCAACAGCATTAAAAAAGTACTGCAAGATACCTGGAGGCACACTCCATCTGAAAACTCTAATGCGTACACTCAATACCGTTTAGGTAGTGACGGAAGTATATATGAATACAACTACAAGGGAAGGTATTATACGCTATCACAAAAGGAGGTTTTAAACCTTCATTTTTTTGATGATTTTGATGACAGGAGTATAAGTATCTAAAGTTCAAAGAGTTATAGTCATCTACTTTGTCATCAAAGTTTCATCAGAAAGAGGGGTATGATGAAAGAGCTAATCCTCCTGATGAAGAAAAGATGAAGTGATAAGTAATTATAAATCAAAGAGTAAGAGCAGGTTTCATCAAAATCATCAAAAAAGTAACATATGCGCACCCGTGTTTTTTCGATTGAGGAAGTGAAAAAATTTGATATGACTGATTATTTAAAAGAGTTAGGTTACCAGCCCACAAAAATCAGGAACAATGATTTTTGGTATCTGTCCCCATTACGAGAGGAAAAGGAGGCTTCTTTTAAAGTCAACAGGAAATTAAATGTATGGTATGACCACGGAGCAGGAAAAGGCGGTAGCATTATAGACTTTGTAATGTTGTATCACAACTGTAGCCTAAAAGAAGCAATGCAAAAAATAGAAGATATTTTTTCTTTTCACCGCCAGACACTAACGGTTCAACAGCCTCTAACCCACTCACAAAACCTTCAAGAGGCACTTGAACCGAAGATAAAAGTGATAGCCGCAAAGCCACTCACAAGTCCTGCTCTTTGCCGCTATCTTGACGACAGAAAGATACCTCTTGAGATTGCTTATAAGTATTGCAAACAGGTAGATTTTGAGTTGCACGGAAAGCAATATTTTGCTATTGGATTTGAAAATAAATCAGGAGGATTTGAACTTAGAAACAAGCTTTTTAAAGGCAGCAGTTCGCCTAAAGATGTGACACAGATTAACTGTTCAGAATCCAAAGCAATTGCAGTCTTTGAAGGATTTTTCAGCTTCCTTTCTTACCAAACGCTTCATCAAAAAAATCCTGCCGAACTGACAAATTTTCTTGTCCTAAACTCACTTTCTTTTTTTGAAA